>ERZ650305.1059-NODE-1059-length-11181-cov-2.875786_pt1 | contig 11181 bp, 8 predicted proteins | sample MGYA00376241_ERZ650305 | MGnify/ENA primary metagenome ERZ650305 (study PRJEB26733, sample SAMN07839276) | wastewater metagenome | biome: urban; feature: artificial channel; material: waste water | place: USA: North Carolina | collected 2016-02-25 ... | reverse complement strand
GCCGATACTGAGCCCTCAGACGCACTGCCGGATCATTCAGATCATAGGCATCGGCCGAGAATTTGAATTTTTCACCCGCATAGGCATCAACACCAATACCAGGCTCGCCATAGATAACCCCTGCCCGGGCACCAAGATTGCCAAATCGGGTGCCTGCCTGAAAATTTCCCCGGTCAGCATTGCCGATATCATCAACCCCAAAGTTCAAAAAGGCGCCCTTATCTTCACCAATGTTGACGTTGAAATTTGTACTCCAGTCTTTTTTCATGCCACTATACAACAGATCAGCATCTGATGTCACCTTTATGTTGTTAAGACGCTCTTTAAGCTTTCCTGCTTTATCAGTCAACTGCCGGGTATTATGAATAATCGCTTTCGTATCATCAATGATTTTATCGTCCCCAGCCACTTTGGCAACCCCCTCGCTGATAACGCGGATCTTCTCGCTGGTCTGTGCAATGTTGTCCAGTGTCAGCCGCAGATTCTCGGCTGTTTTCGGATCTGCACCGACCGTAGCAAGATTTGTCATCATTGCTTCGACGACATTCGCGGTCCGGTTCAGACTTGCCACCATTGTATTGAGATTCGATAATAGTTGATTGACGTTGCCCTGATTGGCATTAGCCATCGACTCAAAAGCTGCCATCATCCCATTGATATGGGCTGTAGCATCGCGCATGTTCATAGCCATCTGCACCACCGAGGTCTGGAAATCGGGGCTGCCAACAATATTGTTCATACCTGCCAGCAAATCCTGTGCCTGGCTGATGACTTTCCCGGCTCCGGCCATGAGATCCTGCATCCCGGCCTCATCCTGTCCGATCAGATAATCGCCATCTTCTACCCAGCCTTTCGAACTGTCAGCTGGCAGGATATTGACAAACTTATCCCCCATAACGCCGACTGAGCCGATAACCACCTGCGAATCTTTAGGGATCTTCACGTCCTTATTGATCTCTAAAGTCACCGTGACGCCACGACCATCATTCTGCACGGTCCTGACCTTACCAACCGGCACGCCAGACAGACGAACCACAGACTGAGGCTCTACACCGATAACCTGCTTAAACCCGGCATAAATGGTATACCCCTTAGACGTGCCTGGCTTAAATCCGCTGAGCATCACGAGCACACCAGCGAGGAGCAACAATCCCGCCAGCGTAAAGGCTCCTACCTTCGCTTCTGTCGTCATATCCGCTGCTCCTCCTTTACTGTTCGCAGGCTATGAAAAAACGCCTGCACCCGTTCATCCCTGATCGCCTTGAAATTCTCGACGGTATCGACGGCAATAAGGCTGCCCTCATAAATCATCGCAATACGATCAGCAATCCGGCAGGCGCTGGCCATATCATGCGTAACTACCACCGAAGTAACCTGCAAGGTCTTCTGTGTATGGATAATAAGTTCGTCGATCTTCCCGGTCATGATGGGATCGAGTCCTGAGCTCGGCTCATCATAAAAGATAATTTTTGGCTCAAAGGCAATTGCCCGGGCGAGACTCACGCGTTTCTTTATCCCGCCAGAAAGCACACCTGGCATCAGTCCGGATACATCATCCAGCCCCACCAAATGCAATTTGTCCTGCACAATCTGCGCGATATCCGGTTCACTGAGTGAGGTGTGTTCCCTGAGGCCAAAGGCCACATTATCACCTACCGTCATCGAATCGAACAGTGCCGAATACTGAAATACCATTCCCATATGCAAGCGGACCTTGTCCAGTTCTTTCTCACTAATTTGAGAAATCTCCGTATCATCCACCCAGATCTGCCCTGCAGTCGGCCGGATTAGTCCAATCAGCAGCCGCAGCAATGTGCTTTTTCCTGACCCCGAACCGCCAATGATCGCCAGTGTCTCCCCATCTTTTATTGTTAGATTGATATGGTGCAGTATCTCTTTACTGCCAAAGGATTTGCACACATCTACAAGTCGAATCATGCTGCCTCACAAGCTGTCCATAAAATACCTGACTTAATACAGAATAAACGTCAGGACTGCGTTCAATATAAATATGACGATAATCGATGAAACAACGGTCTTCGTCGTCGCTTTACCAACCCCCTCGGCACCATCCGGACTGTGCAGGCCATAGTAACAGCCGAGCACAGCAATGACATTGCCAAAGAAAATCGCCTTGATAACACCACCAGTCAGGTCGAATACATCGACAAACGTATGGATGGAATTCATATATGTATACGAGCTGATACCCGAATAGTATACTGCAATCACCCAGCCGCCGACCACACCGATCACATCACCAAACACAGTCAGGATCGGCACAACAAACATACAAGCCAGCATACGCGGCACGATCAGGTAATTGACCGGATTAACAGACATTACCCGTAAGGCATCGATCTGCTCCGTTACCTTCATTGTCGATACCTCGGCGGTAATTGCCGCCCCCACGCGGCCAGCGCAAACCACCCCAACCAGTACCGGCCCCAATTCACGGCCGATTGCGATTGAAATAATTCCGCCAACGGTCCCCTGAGCGCCGAACTTGATCAGAATATCCGCCGTTTGCAGAGTAAAAACAACACCTGTAAATAATAACGTAAGACTCACGATCAGCAGGGAATCCACCCCCAGATGAGACATCTGGGCCAGAATATGCTTAGGCCGCGGCCGACGCCCCAGTTCACGCATCGTATCCCGATACAACAGGACAATCATGCCAAACTCTTCAAAGCGGCGCAATACAAGTGCACCGATGAATTCCAGTGTCCGGACCAGCATGCTATTCCCCTTTCATCAATACAAATCTTACCTCTCGATTGTAGCAGTAAATAGGCAATTAGTAAAGATAAGTGTACTATTTTTTATAACAAACTTAACATACAAATATGTACGTATACACGCACACACCCTTAGATAAATAAACCACACCTGGTTTGATATCTTGCAGTGTCCGCTGCTTCAGACATATTTCATTGCTTCACCACGAGCCAGTTCATCACATCGCTCATTGTGCTCAACGCCGACATGCCCTTTAACCCAGTGGAACCGCACGGTTCTCGACGAGAACAACTCATCCAGCTGCCGCCAAAGATCCTGGTTCTTCACCTCGCTGCCAGCGGCTGTTTTCCAGCCCTTCCGTTTCCAGCCAGCCAGCCATTGCTTCGTGAACGCATTCTTCAAATACTGGCTGTCGGTGTAAAGATCGACCACCGCTGCTGCGGGGACATGGCCAAGCGCAGCAATAGCAGCTGAAAGTTCCATCCGATTATTCGTTGTCGATGGAGTTCCCGCGTGCAGTTCAATCTTCGTTCCCTTTCGCGGGTCCATGATTACGGCAGCCCAGCCACCGGGACCATCCGGATTACGAAGGCAGGAACCATCCGTATAGATCACATAATCGGGTGGCACTGCCTCAGCAGCCCGATCCGGGTCCGGCTTATCAACAGCTGATTTTCTTACGGTATGTATCTTCGGTGGTGCAGCAAAAAGTTCTGTCTGCCCATCGCTGCCCTGCAGCCATACCATTGCCGCAGCCGCATCCGTGAAGCCTTTGTAGCGGGCACCGGCATAGCCCTTCACCTGTGCTTCACAGGCCGCCCAAGTGTTGAACAGCCCGGTCTGCCGGCCCTGCCTCACAGCATAGATTTTTCTCATTGTCCCCTCTTTCACGCATCACAAAAAAGATGCATTTAACATAGGCGAGCCATGAATTTCACATCATGCCCCGCCTAATTCTTACATCAGTGATCCATTGTACCCGCATCAGATCACTCCATCGAGTTCCTCCCCGCCTGGGGCTGCATCAAAAGTTCAACCTGATACGCAGACCCGAACGAGGCTGCTGCGTTATTTTCCCCCTTGCCAACGGTCAAACAGCTGATGTTCAACCCCCAGCATATCACAAATCTTCCCCACCAGCATATCAACAATATCTGCCAGGGTCTGCGGCCGATGATAGAAACCAGGGCAAGCCGGCATAATCCGTACACCTGCGCGAGCCAGCCGCAACATGTTTTCCAGATGGATAGCATGCATTGGAGTTTCCCGAGGAACCAGGATCAACGGCCGCCCTTCTTTCAGCGCAACATCTGCTGCCCGCGTCAACAAATTATCCGAGATGCCCTGAGCGATACTCCCGACCGTTTTCATCGAACAGGGAACCACCGCCATAGCATCCATCCGAAATGAGCCACTGGCAATCGCCGCCCCAATATTTTCCACGTCATAAAGTACATTCACCCGCTGCCGCAGTTTCTCCCGGCTTACACCGCACTCATACTCGAGCACCTGCCAGCCGCTATTTGTAACAACCGCATGTACCTCATGACCGGCAGCGCGAAGCACCTCAATCAGCCGCAGACCATAGATACCGCCACTGGCCCCCGTAATTCCCACTACTATCTTCATTATATCGACCTCGCAATATCTTTCTGTTCTGGCCGCAGCAGCCGGTCAGATCCGGCAAAAAAGCCTCCCTGTCGGGGAGGCTTTTCCTTCTATTTACTCCGGCTGACGGATTACTTCGACACCGCCCATATACGGAACCAGCGCCTTCGGAACAATGACCGAGCCATCCTCCTGCTGATAATTTTCGAGAATAGCCGCTACGGTACGGCCAACAGCCAAACCCGAACCATTCAACGTATTAATGAACTCCGGTTTAGACTTGGTATCGCGGCGGAATTTGATATTCGCACGGCGTGCCTGATAATCGAGGCAGTTCGAGCAGGACGAAATCTCACGATACTTATGCTGGCTCGGGAACCACACCTCAATATCGTAGGTCTTAGCCGATGTGAAGCTCATATCTCCGGTACAAAGCTGTACGACATGGTACGGCAATTCCAGGATGCGCAGAACATCCTCGGCAGCATCCACCATGCTCTCAAGCTCGTCCCAGCTGGTCTCTGGCTTGACGAACTTGATCAGCTCGACCTTGTTGAACTGATGCTGACGGATCAGTCCACGCGTATCGCGGCCGGCACTGCCAGCTTCGGCACGGAAGCAGGCCGTATATGCACTATAGTACTCCGGCAGCTTATCGCCATCAAGGATCTCATCGCGATGATAGTTCGTTGTCGGCACCTCAGCTGTCGGTACCAGATAATAATCCATACCCTCGAGCTTGAACATGTCCTCGGCAAACTTCGGCAGCTGGCCTGTACCGATCATACTATCCTTGTTCGCGATATATGGTGCCAGCATCTCCGTATAGCCATGCTTGTTGGCATGAAGATCCATCATGAAATTAATGCAGGCCCGCTCAAGACGCGCCCCCAACCCCTTGTAGAATGTGAACCGAGCCCCGGTCACCTTGGCAGCCCGGTCTGCATCGAGGATATCCAGATCTGCACCGATGTCCCAGTGCGCTTTCGGTTCGTATGCAAATTCCTTTGGTGTTCCCCATTTGCGGACTTCCGGATTTTCCGTATCGTCCTTGCCAACGGGAACATCCGCCTTCGGCATGTTCGGAATATGAAGCAGGATATCACGGAGCTTTTCTTCAACATTCTTCAGCTCATCATCAAGCACCGAGATCTTCTGCCCGACCTCGCGCATTTCCTTGATGCGCTCATCCGCATTCTCTTTGTTCTTCTTCATCATGCTGATTTCCTTCGAAACCGCGTTACGCTCACTCTTGAGCGTCTCCGTTTCCTGCAACAGATCACGGCGCTTTTTTTCCAGCTCCGCAAAATCGTCCAGATTCAGCGAATTATGGCGGTTTTCCAGCATCTGACGAACCTCATCGAGATGTTCGCGGACAAATTTGATATCTAACACAATCTTCACTCTCCATATCTCAGTATATCTTCCATCACCCTATGGCAGATATACAGTTATAATTCCGTCAACTTTACATCTTTATATTATATATAGACAGGAAATCCCTGTCAAACACAAACCATGATTCAGACCCGGACCTCAAAATGTCCTTCCTCATCTTTCCTGGGCATAGGCTTATCAACGGCCTTGGGCGGTTCTGCCGGCAGTATCGTCGTCAGCTGATCCCGGTATTGTCTGGCGGCCTGCTTTGGAACTGCCGCCTTGGGCGGCTCTGGCAGTTGTGGGAGTTTTCCGGCTTCGCGCAGCCTTGCCTTGGCCGCCGCTCTGGCTTCCCGTATCTCATCCGCCTCCTCCTCAGCAAGTTGCTGCAATACTTCATCCGGCGTCAGGCCGCGCAGGTTCTGCGCATCATAACGAGAATCATCTTCCTCTGCGTGAATATCCTGAAACGATAATTTCGCCCCGCCTTTTTTCCGCTTCATCATCGTCCGAAAAAGCACATAAGCCAGTATAAATATCGCTATCAGCGTCGTTCCCCAATAAACCGCACCATGCGCAGATACAGGCTGCGGCGCCGGTGCCTCTGAGGACTGCTGCTGCTGTTTCTGATCACCATCTGCCTGCATAGCTGCTGCTGCCTGCGGGTCCGTTTGAACTGTCGTTTTAGACTCGTCTGCGCCATTAGCGGGCTGCTTCTGCTGAGCCGGCTGCTGTGGCTGTTCTTTCGTCGTCTTGGACAGGGCCCCATCCCCTCTGGCTACCGCCTGACGAGCCTGTGCCTCCTGCCGATCAGCATCAGACTGATGCCCGCTCTGAGGTGCTGTCGACTCCGTCACACTGCCGCCACCACCCAGTGTGACAGTTGGAACAGCTGGGGGTGTTGGAGGGACCGGCGGTGTCGGTACTGTTACTGCCATAGCCATGCTCCTTTCCACAAAAGCATCCTCTGCAAACTATCCCTATTATAACGCAAATATACCCGGTCTGCATTACCGGGCATAAAATACCAGAAAGAACCAGGGAACCCTCCGTTTGCCTGTATACATTTTTCCACGAAACGATTATAATAAATAACATTGCAGGCGTGCACCTGCCATGCCGCTATGAAGATATAATGAAATGTGAGGTTTTTGCTATGATTACACCGGAACTTATCGCTCGTATCAACGAACTGTCGCGCAAGAAACGCTCCGTCGGCCTCTCAGATGATGAAACACAGGAACAGCAGCGCCTGCGCCGCGAATACCTTGACAGCATCCGGGCCCAGGTTACAGACATGCTCGACAACATTGAAATCGTTGATTCCCCCTCGTCCAATCCTAAGGTCACCCGGATCAACGAGGTCTCTTTCTCGCTGAAACGCCAGCTTCATTGAATCGTCGCAACAGCTATTTCACACTGGATTTTGTATTTTATATACGCGAAAAGGGACTGCCAGCCTTTAAGGCAACAATCCCTTTTCAAAGCAGGGGTCCAAAATGCCGTTCACTTTATATGCCTAAAACCTGCGACTAGCAGGTGGGTGCCCTAAGTCTGGCTTCAGTCTCCGCCGAAGCGGACATCCCCCAGAATCAAATCGGGCTCCCTAAAAAAAATGTAGGTTAGACATAATAAAAGCCCGCGCACATCCCAGGCTTGTCCTTCTTTGTATGTATAATAGCACAAAAAAAATACCCGTGCAAGACTTGACAATAAAGGATAGCTGGCAGTTGCCGAAAAAATCAGCAGCCGTGATTCCGCCTTGAACTTTCCCTATCGAATCGCTTATAATGAAGCAGTACGCTTTATCAAAAAAAGGAGTTTTCATTTATGGCAAATACATTCAGTGTAGCAATCAGCTACAAAAACGCGCTGGGCTGGATCGATTATGATGCCGATGCCAAGAAAGCAATCGTCAACCTTGATCAGGCAGAAGGCAAAAAGCTTGTCGAGGATTATCTCGCAGCATCTCATGAAATCAACGTCCCCCATGAGACGCTGATGGATTTTACAGAAATGACCATTGATCCTCTGGCCGATATCAAAAGTTTCCAAACCGCACTGACTCGTCTTTGGAATATGACGCAGGTTCATGTTGACTGGAGCCGGCCAATCGACTACGTCAAAGCCCATCCCCATTATTGATACGAAAAAGCAGGCTGGTAAACATACCACCTGCTTTTTTCATATCTGCCATTAACGTTCGAACAATTCCTTGATCTCATCCTCAGAAAGCTTCGTCAGGAAATTCTCGCCCGGTTGAATCATTCGGTCGATCAAAGATTTTTTCTTTTCCTGCAGCTTATATATCTTCTCTTCCACCGTATTCTTCGTGATAAATTTCAGAACCTGAACATTATTTTTCTGTCCCAGCCGATAGGCACGGTCAGTCGCCTGGTCCTCAACTGCCGGATTCCACCAGGGATCGAAATGGACAACCATATCTGCCCCCGTAAGATTCAGTCCGGTGCCACCAGCTTTGAGTGATATCAGGAAAACCGGCATTGCCCCCTCATTGAACGCCTTGACCAACCGTATTCGCTCCAATGGCGGTGTCGAGCCATCAAGATAAAAATAACAGATACCCAGTGCCTTGAGACGCTCACTGATATGACCGAGCATCGTTGTAAACTGTGAAAATATCAGAATACGATGGCCACCCCCGACCGCTTCACTGACGACCTCCTCCAGCATATCCAGCTTGCCAGATCCACCATCATACCCCTCAAGGAACATTGCCGGATCACAGGCAATCTGCCGCAGTCGTGTCAGAATGGCCAGAATCTTGATCCGGCTCTCCCCAAAACCATTGGCCTGAAGTTCATCAGCGAATGCCCGCTGGCTCTTGATAAACCAGCCCTGATAGATCTTCTCCTGTTTTGGTGTCATCTCATTGACCATCTTGCGCTCGACCTTGTCCGGCAGTTCAGTAAGCACATCCTTCTTCATACGGCGCAGGATAAAAGGCATGACATGCCGCTTAAGATCCGTCATTGCCCGCACGTCCTGTTCCCGGACAATTGGTGTCTCAAACCGCGCCTTGAACTTCTTCTGGGTCAGCAGGTAGCCTGGCATCAGAAAATCGAAAATAGACCACAACTCGGTCAGCGTATTCTCGATCGGCGTACCTGTCAGCGCAAAATAACCAGCTGTCTTGATTTTCTTCACAGCACGGGCATTCTGCGTTGTGGGGTTCTTGATATGCTGCGCCTCATCAAGGAAACAGTACCGGAACCGCCGCTTCTCATACAAATTAATATCCCGTTTAAGCATATTGTAGGTCGTGATGAGCACATCAAAACTCGCGTCTGCTCCGCTGAGAATCTCCTCACGCTCCACCCTGCTGCCAGCCACGACTGCTGCCTTCAGCTCAGGTGCAAACCGCTCGATCTCATCCAGCCAGTTATACATAAGCGAAGTCGGCGCCACAACCAGCGATGGCGGCTGGCTGTAATCCTGCTTGGACAGCAGAAAGGCAATCACCTGCAGTGTCTTGCCCAGTCCCATATCATCGGCGAGAATCCCCCCCAGATGGTACGTTGACAATGTCGTCAGCCAGTTGAACCCCGTCACCTGATAGTCACGCAGGATACCTTTAAGACTCTCGGGAACCTCGGCTTCCACATCCTCCGGATGACGGATATCCCGCACAATAGCCCGAAATTCTTTGCTGCGCTCAAGCCGCAGACTTTCATCCGCCCGTACCAGTTCATCGAGATACATTGCGTTGGACAGCGGCAGTTCGACCTTGCTGCCTGCAACTGCATTCGCCCGGGTAATACCTGCATTATCTACAAAATCAGCCAGTGCCTGCATTTGCTGCTCGCCCAGCGTCACAAAAGTCTTATCCTTCAACCGGTGATAACGCCGCTTCTGCCGATAAGAATCAAGGATATTCATCAACTCATTAAAGTCCAGATCCTTCATATTGAAGGTGACCTCCAGCAGATCCATATCGTTGACACTTACCCCTGCCGTGACCTTCGGCATCGGCCGCACTGGCCGTTTGACAAAGCTGTCCTCATAGAATACATCTACCCATTCGGGCAAAGACGGTAATTCCTCCGTCAGAAAATCATAGCTCTTTTCCTCATCTTTCTGTACCAGCTGGTCCCGCTCCGTCCGAAAACCATAGTTTGCAAACCGGGTCATGAGTTCCTGTTCCCCGTTGAGATCGCGTACTAAGCGCCGGCCATCGCGTAACGGCGGCTCCTGTTCCACCAATGGATTAAAACGCGCATCGCCATAGGCCAGCACCGGCTTCACGGCAATCCCATCACCGGCATAATCTACGTAGAGTTCCGCGGTAAGCGGCTGCAGGCGGTACTGTTCGAGGAACTTGGGATCGACTTCAACCTCAGCGGCCTTTTGCAGCCGTGACAGCACCTCTGCAAAAAACTTCCCCATCTCCGACCTCGCGATATCGATATGCGAGGTTGTACGGAACGACTGCCACAAGGGCTTAAGCGCCCGTGCAAACTTCAGCGTAGCAGCATAGATGTACTGCTGATGATAAAGATAACGGTAGCTGTCATCCAGTGGCATCAGATCATCAGCCAGCAGCGTAACCTGTCCATGCCCCTCCTGCTCCCGAACCGTCACCTTCAGCTCCGGATCAGCGTGAATGCCTCGCACCTCCTCCGACTCAGCCCCATTGATGCGCATCTCAAAAGTCAGATCTCCCATAATCTCGATAAAGTGTCCGAGATTCTCCGGTGACAACTTGAACTGTTTCTGCTCAAAGATATAACTCCTGCTGCCACGATAGTAGTAACCCATGGGTTCATACGTCAAAACGCCCTGCTCCGTCCGATAGGCCTGCTGCAGCAGCTGATAAAGTTTATCGGAAACCGGATCAGCCCAACGCACCTGCGACAAATCAATTTTATCGCTCTGTCCCAGCGGCCAGCAGTTTCCAAGTTCCTTATCACGCAGGAACTGCAGGATATTCTTCACCACATAGAGCCGGCTTGTACCAAAACGAAACTCCAGCCACCGCTTCGTCTCCCCATAATTCTCCTCTACAAACAGCCGTGGGACCAGATACGCAAACTGCGGAACCGCTGTATTTCGAGGCTTATCTGCCTGTGCAGCATCCTCAAAAAACTTGAACATCCGGCGGCTGCCAGCAGAGCCTGGCGCATCGGCCTGCTCACGCACATCAAAATTGGCTTTAAGCTGTGCCAGGATATCCTGCCGCGTCGTTGGCGCAGCTGTCGCTGCATGCTGCTCCTGCTCTTCCTGAATTGCCTTGAGCACTGCCACCGCATGCTTGCAGGCCCCCAGATACTGCTGCGCTGCCGGACAATCACAATCGCAGCTCTCGATTCCATTGGTGTCCTTGGACAAGCGAACATCCACCTCATACAGTTCGCTGCCCTGCACCTCGGCATGGAATTTCGTATAATCATCACCGAGCGCCTCAATATGGATTACCGCTCCCCGGTTGAAATA
>ERZ650305.1058-NODE-1058-length-11186-cov-5.724194_pt1 | contig 11186 bp, 7 predicted proteins | sample MGYA00376241_ERZ650305 | MGnify/ENA primary metagenome ERZ650305 (study PRJEB26733, sample SAMN07839276) | wastewater metagenome | biome: urban; feature: artificial channel; material: waste water | place: USA: North Carolina | collected 2016-02-25 ... | reverse complement strand
GAGGAGGCTTGAATTTACTTTATGAATTACAAAACACTTGGAATTGACATTGGTTCCACTACTGTAAAAATCGCGATTCTGGACGAGAATGAAAATCTTATTTTCGCAGATTACAAGCGCCATTTCGCCAACATTCAGGAAACCCTTGCAGACCTTCTTCAGGAGGCCTTTGACCAGTATGGCGAGATGACTCTCCATCCTGTGATCACAGGTTCCGGCGGTCTGACCCTTGCCAACCATCTGGGCGTTCCTTTTACCCAGGAGGTTATTGCAGTTTCTACTTCTCTGCAGAAGCTGGCACCAAAGACAGATGTTGCCATCGAGCTTGGCGGTGAGGATGCCAAGATCATTTATTTCGAAAACGGAAACGTAGAACAGCGTATGAACGGTATCTGTGCAGGCGGTACCGGTTCTTTCATCGACCAGATGGCTTCTCTTCTCCAGACAGATGCCACAGGTCTGAATGAATATGCCAAAGATTACAAAGCGCTCTACCCGATTGCTGCCCGCTGCGGTGTTTTCGCCAAAACGGATATCCAGCCGCTGATCAATGACGGTGCAACCAAACCGGATCTGTCAGCTTCTATTTTCCAGGCAGTTGTAAACCAGACCATCTCCGGTCTTGCCTGCGGAAAACCCATCCGTGGACATGTTGCATTCCTGGGTGGTCCGCTTCACTTCCTGTCCGAACTGAGAGAATCCTTTATCCGTACTTTGAAGCTGGATGAGGAACACACCATCATTCCGGAGAACTCCCATCTTTTTGCAGCCATTGGTTCTGCATTAAATGCAAAAGAAGACAACTCCATTTCCCTGACAGAAATGAAAGACAGACTCCGCAATTCCATTAAGCTGGATTTTGAAGTAGAACGTATGGAACCACTTTTCGCTTCTCAGGAAGAATACGATGCATTTGCAAAACGTCAGAGTTCCTACAAAGTAAAAACAGGAGATCTGGCTACATATAAAGGAAACTGCTATCTGGGTATTGATGCAGGTTCCACCACAACCAAAACTGCACTGGTAGGCGAAGATGGAACACTTCTCTATTCCTTTTACAGCAGCAACAACGGAAACCCGTTAAAAACTACCATCCGTTCTATTAAAGAAATCTATGAACTGCTTCCCAAAGACGCAAAGATCGCTTATTCCTGTTCTACAGGTTACGGCGAGGCTCTGATTAAGGCTGCTCTGATCCTGGATGAGGGCGAGGTTGAGACCGTATCCCATTACTATGCAGCAGCGTTTTTTGACCCGGAGGTAGACTGTATCCTGGATATCGGCGGACAGGATATGAAATGTATCAAGATCCGCAACAAGACTGTTGACAGCGTACAGTTAAATGAAGCATGCTCCTCCGGATGCGGTTCCTTTATTGAAACCTTTGCCAAATCCCTGAATTATACAGTACAGGATTTCGCAAAAGCTGCTGTTTTTGCACAGCATCCTATAGATCTTGGTACCAGATGTACTGTTTTCATGAATTCCAAGGTAAAGCAGGCGCAGAAAGAGGGAGCTGAGGTTTCCGATATTTCCGCAGGTCTTGCTTACTCTGTTATCAAAAATGCTCTGTATAAGGTTATCAAGGTTTCTGACGCTTCCGAACTTGGCAAGCACATCGTTGTACAGGGTGGTACCTTCTACAATGATGCGGTTCTTCGAAGCTTCGAAAAGATTGCAGGCTGCGAAGCCATCCGTCCGGATATCGCCGGAATCATGGGTGCCTTCGGTGCTGCACTGATTGCCCGTGAACGCCATCAGGAAGGCGCAGAAACGACTATGCTCTCCATTGATAAGATCAACGAGCTGAAATATACAACTTCTATGGCAAACTGTCGTGGATGTACCAATAACTGCCGTCTGACTATCAACAAATTCTCCGGAGGCCGCCAGTATGTAAGCGGTAACCGCTGTGAACGCGGTATCGGTAAGGAAAAGAACAAAGATCATATTCCGAATCTTTATGAATATAAATATAAACGTATTTTCTCCTACACACCGCTTACTGCTGATAAGGCATCCAGAGGTAAAGTAGGTATCCCGCGTGTTCTGAATATGTTTGAGAATTATCCTTTCTGGTATACTTTCTTTACAGAACTGAAGTATGAGGTTGTGCTCTCTCCTACTTCCACCAGAAAGATTTATGAGCTGGGTATTGAGTCCATTCCAAGTGAATCCGAATGCTACCCTGCCAAGCTCGCACATGGCCATGTAACCTGGCTGATCCGCAATGGCGTGAAATTTATTTTCTACCCATGTATCCCATATGAACGTAACGAGTTCCCGGATGCAGTCAATCACTATAACTGCCCGATCGTTACCTCTTATGCCGAAAATATCAAAAATAACGTAGACGAATTAAATGATCCGTCCATTACCTTCCGCAATCCGTTCCTTGCATTTACTTCTGAGGAAATTCTGGCAAATCGTCTGGTAGAGGAATTTAAGGATATCCCGGCAGAAGAAGTCAAAGCTGCTGTGCATAAGGGCTGGGAGGAAATGGCTGCTGCACGCCGCGATGTACAGAAAAAAGGGGAAGAAACCCTGAAATATCTGGAAGATACAGGACGCCATGGTATTGTCCTTGCAGGACGCCCATACCATATTGACCCGGAAATCCATCATGGTATCCCGGATCTGATCAACAGCTATGGTATTGCCGTACTTACCGAGGATTCCATCTCTCATCTGGCACCTGTGGAACGCCCGATCCGCGTCAATGACCAGTGGATGTACCACTCCAGACTGTATGCTGCTGCAAACTATGTAAAGACACGCGATGACCTGGATCTGATCCAGCTGAACTCTTTTGGATGTGGTCTGGATGCAGTTACTACTGACGAGGTTTATGAAATCCTTGACGGAAGTGACAAAATCTATACCTGCTTAAAGATTGACGAGGTAAATAACCTTGGTGCTGCAAGAATCCGTATCCGTTCCCTGATCGCAGCGATCCGCGCGAAGAAAGCACAGGGACAGAAACGTACTGTCAAACCTGCTTCTATTGATAAAGTATCCTTTACAAAGGAAATGAGAAAGGACTATACCATCCTCTGCCCGCAGATGTCACCGTTCCATTTCAGCCTCCTGCAGGCAGCATTCAATTCCTGCGGATACAACCTGGAGGTGCTTCCGAATGACAATAAGCATGCAGTGGATGTTGGTCTGAAGTATGTAAACAATGACGCCTGCTATCCGTCTCTGATCGTTGTGGGACAGATCATGGATGCTCTGCTTTCCGGTAAATATGACCTGAACAAAACGGCCGTTGTCATGTCACAGACAGGTGGCGGATGTCGTGCTTCCAACTATATCGCATTTATACGACGCGCATTAAAGAAAGCCGGTATGGAACAGATTCCGGTTATCTCTGTTAACTTAAGCGGTCTGGAAAGCAATCCCGGATTCAAACTTACGCTTCCATTAGTGAAGAAAGTTGCTTACGGTGCCGTATTCGGAGATATCCTGATGAAATGCGTATATCGTATGCGTCCTTATGAACTGGAAGAGGGAATCGTAAACAGGAAACATAAAATCTGGGAACAGCGTGTGATCTCTTTCTTAAGCGGAAGCAGTATCAGCCACAGCCAGTTTAAGAAAATGTGCCGCGAAATGGTTCACGAATTTGATACCATTCCGATCAGTGATGTGAAGAAGCCGCGTGTCGGCATCGTAGGTGAGATCCTTGTCAAGTTCCTGCCTGCTGCAAATAATCATCTGGCAGATCTTCTGGAATCTGAAGGCGCTGAGGCAGTTGTACCGGATCTGATCGATTTCATGTGCTACTGCTTCTATAATCAGAACTTTAAGGTAGAAAATCTTGGATTCAAGAAGTCCAAGGCAACCATGGCAAACTGGGGAATCAAAGCAATCGAATGGGTGAGAAAGCCTGCAAGCGAAGCTCTTGCACAGAGCCGCCATTTTGCACCGCCTGCTGATATCAGAGATCTGGCAAAAATGGCATCTCCGATCGTTTCCACCGGAAACCAGACAGGTGAGGGATGGTTCCTGACAGGTGAGATGATGGAACTGATCCATGGAGATGTTCCGAATATTGTTTGTATCCAGCCTTTCGGATGTCTGCCGAACCACATTGTAGGTAAGGGTGTTATCAAAGAGATCCGCAGAGAATATCCGACAGCCAATATTGTAGCCATCGACTATGATCCGGGTGCAAGTGAAGTTAACCAGCTCAACCGAATCAAACTGATGCTCTCCACAGCTCAGAAAAACCTGAAAAAAGCAGAAGAAAAAATGCATAAATAATACCGTAATGGATATATTGCAATGTATTTTACCTTGCAATATATCCGCCTTAGAGCGTGTCTGAAAAAGGCTTTCCCGCAATCTACATATCCTGCTTTGCGAAAAGCATTTTTCAAACGCGCTCAAAAAAGAGTTATATTTCAGAAATTTTAAATGTGTTTCTATTTCAGAAATACATTTAAACCATGAAATATAACTCTTTTATTTTTTATAACTTCTGTTTTTATAACTTCTGTTTTTTAATTATTCTGCCAGAACGGAAGTTTCTCTGCAATCCTTATCAGATAGCTTCCACCCGGAATTCTTCTAAGCTGTGATTCTGACGGCTTGCTGATGATCAGGTAAGCAAACAGATAAACAACCGCAGCAACAGGAATGGAAACGATCAGACAAATGAAATTGGATTTTACAAAAATGTTCAGTCCATAGCAGATACAGCCTGCAACAATTCCCATGGGAACAGATGCAAGAACAGGATACAGATATCCTTCTTTCCATGGATTCTTATACTGCAGATATTTCTTCATGGCTCTGTCATTTAACACACATACAACCACAGAATAGATCACCATTGCGATCAGCAGTGCATAAACTCCAAGGTTTGTAGTAAACAGCAGCACTACCACTACCACAATATCCACAACCAGTGCGATTGCAGCCGTAATCACCGGAATCCTCTGCTGTCCGATTGCCTGCAGAACTCCATTGGAAATATTTGACATTCCATTGAGCAGGATTGAAAAAGAACCAAGGATCAGCAGGTTGGCTGCCAGTCCTGTGGAATTTCCGTAAAGCAAAAATACAATCGGCTGTGCAAGCACTGCCAGTCCCATGGCACATGGGGCGGAAACTACCATAGAAAGCTGTACGGTCTGGTCAATGCACTCTCTGGTCGCTTCAATGTCTCCGGTGGCATACAGGGCGGAAACTTCCGGAATCATGGAAGTAGGTGCCGTACTGGACAGCGTCAGAGGAATATTAATAATTGTCATAAAGTAAGTAGCATACTCTGCATATAAAATACCAATCTGTGCCGCATCTCCACCTCTTCTTCCCAGAATATCCGAGAAAAGATACCCATTGATATAAGCATTTACATTATAAACAAAGGCGCTGAGAATGATCGGCGAAACAACCAGGATGATCACACGAAAAATCTCTTTGTAGGACTCTTCCTGGTGTCTGTGATCTCTCTCTACCCGGTGCAGGATTTTTCTGCGGTTCACACCATATACCAGAAGCATGAATGCCAATGCAGTCACCACTCCGGCTCCGGTTCCTACTGTGGAACCTGCTGCCCCCCATTTTGCAATGCTGTTCTCTGTTCCATCTGAGAATGCATTGATGAATCCCCAGGCTGCCAGAAGACTGACTGCCGCATTAAATACCTGCTCAATGATCTGGGAGATAGATGTTGGCATCATATTTCTGTATGCCTGAAAATATCCTCTGAATACCCCAAGAATACCGGACAAAAAAATCGTCGGAGCCAGGATCTGAAGTGCCGGAATTGCATCCTTCTGATTCTGAGGGATGATCAGCCCTGCTCCAAAGAGACAGAATAAACCGACCACTCCGCCAATCACCATGGCATAGATCATGGCACCCTTAAAGAACTTATGTGCATTTCTGTAATCCTTCAGAGCAATACGCTCGGAGATCAGCTTGGATACCGCCTGTGGAATACTAAAGGATGCGATCATCAGAAGGATCATATAGGCATTCTGTGCAAGACTTGTATAGCCCATTCCAAGGCTTCCGATAATATTGGAAAGGGGACTCTTGTACAGAAGACCGATCACCTTGGAGATCATAGCTGCAATCATCAGAAAGGATGCATTTTTTACTAAATTGTTTTTCTGATTCATGTTATCACTGTGTGTCTTTTACCTGACTACACATTACCTCTTTTCTTATATATTTTCTATCTGCCAGTCGATTGGTTCCAGACCATTGGCAACAAGAAATTCGTTTGTTTTACTGAAATGTTTACATCCGAAAAATCCCCTGTAAGCAGACAGAGGACTTGGATGAGGTGCCTCCAGAATCAGATGCTTCGGATTATTCAGCATGGATTTTTTCATCTGCGCCGGACGTCCCCATAGCAGAAATACAATAGGACGGTCCTGCTCATTCAGAACCTGGATCGCAGCATCCGTAAACTGCTCCCAGCCGATCCCCCTGTGTGAATTTGCCTGATGAGCGCGTACAGTCAGAACTGTGTTCAGAAGAAGCACCCCCTGCTTCGCCCACTTCTCCAGATAGCCGTTATTGGGGATATAGCATCCACAGTCATCATGAAGCTCCTGATAAATATTCACCAGGGACGGTGGCGTCTCCACTCCTCTCTTTACGGAAAAACAAAGCCCATGAGCCTGCCCGTCATTATGATAGGGATCCTGACCCAGAATCACTACCTTCACTTCATTCAACGGTGTAAAATGAAATGCATTAAACAGATCATCCGCAGGAGGAAAAATCTTCCTGGTCTGATATTCTGTCATCACCGTTTTATATAATTTTGCATAATACGGCTGGTGAAACTCTCCCTTCAGGGCTTCCAGCCAGTCACCTGAAATTGCTGACATACCTTATCCTTCACCTCTTATATTTTTCGTGGTCATCGTCTGACAGAAATTCCCCTGTCAGACAGATAATCCTTCACCTGAGAAATCTCCAGTTCTTTATAATGGAACAAAGACGCAGCCAGTGCAGCATCTGCTCCCCCTTCGGTCAGTGCATCATAAAAATGCTCCAGTGTACCTGCACCGCCTGATGCGATCACAGGAATGGAGACAGCATCAGCAATTGCTCTGGTAAGAGCCAGATCATATCCTGCTTTTGTACCGTCACAGTCCATACTGGTAAGAAGGATTTCCCCTGCACCCAGAGCTTCCACTTTCTTTGCCCACTCTATGGCATCAATCCCTGTATCCAGTCTTCCGCCATGTTTGTAAATATTCCATCCGCCGTCTTCTCTGCGCTTGGCATCAATAGCCACAACTACGCACTGGCTTCCAAACTTGTCAGCCGCCTCACTGATCAGTTCCGGTCTGTCAATTGCTGCAGAATTTACGGAAATCTTATCTGCTCCTTCTCTCAGCAGTTTCTTAAAATCATCTACAGTACGGATACCGCCGCCTACTGTAAACGGGATAAATACATTGGCAGCAACCCGTCTTACCATGTCAACTACCGTATCTCTCTGTTCGCAGGATGCTGTAATATCGAGAAACACCAGTTCATCTGCTCCTGCTGCATCATAGGCTTTGGCAATCTCCACCGGATCACCCGCATCGCGAAGCTGCACAAAATTTACGCCCTTTACCACACGTCCGTTATTTACATCCAGGCAGGGAATAATTCTCTTTGTAAACATCTTATTTTCCCTCCTTCTCAGTATTGCCGTCTTTTCCCACAGCAGCAAAATTTTCAAGTATCTTCAGTCCCCATTTGCTGCTCTTTTCCGGATGGAACTGGCAGGCAAATACATTGTCCTTTTCTACGGAAGCATGAATACAGGTGCTGTATTCTGTAGTAGCCTTTACAATCTCAGGCTCCTCTGCCTGCAGATAATAAGAATGCACAAAATATACATAGGTCTGTTCCGGGATTCCCTGAAACAGTCTGCCATTATTCTGAAAATGCAGGGAATTCCATCCCATATGTGGAATCTTAAGCCCCGGCGCAGGCGGAATCTTAACAATTTTCCCTTTCAGGATTCCAAGGCCTTCCACCCCCGGTGTCTCCTCGCTGCTTTCAAAAAGGAGCTGAAGTCCCAGGCAGATTCCAAGAAATGGCGTCTTCTTCTCTACAATCTCATGGATCACAGGTACAAGTCCGTATGTATGAAGATTCTCCATCGCCTGTCCAAAGCTTCCCACGCCCGGCAGGATTACTTTATCCGCATTTAACAAAGTCTGCGGATCGCGGGTTACTGTTGTTTCTTCCCCAAGATAATGAAGTGCTTTTTCTACACTTTTAATATTTCCGGCATCATAGTCAATTATTGCAATCATGTTATCCTCCTGATGTCATTATCTGTTTTCCTCATTATGGTAATCCAAAGGTTTTCCGGATCACATGTCAGACCGGAATAAAATATCCGATCAAAACGCTCCAATACAGTATAACCCAAAAACAGACAGTTGCAAAGTGCTTTCTTTGCTTCTGTCTGTTTTTATTCCGGTCATACTACCGGTTACTGTTCACTCCGTTCACAATACCCGGATATCTTATCACTGCCTGCAATCCAGAGTGAACCAGAACTCCACGCCATTATCATAATTGCATACCCCATATTTCTGGTTCATACTCTCAATGATTGCCTTAACAATTGAAAGTCCGATACCACTTCCGCCATATTCTCTTGTCCGGGCCTTATCTACTTTGTAGAATTTATTCCAGAGATTTGGGATATCCTCTTCCGGAATCGGAGTACCTGTATTAAATACGGTTACTTTCACACAGTCCTCTTCCTGAAGAACCTTAATTTCTACTTTTCGTTCTCCGTCCAGATGGTTCAGTGCATTGCTTGTATAATTGGTCACAACCTCTTCAATCTTAAACTCATCCGCCCATACATATACAGGTTCTGTTTCTTCAAAAATCACAGTTGCTTCTTTCTGTTCGATCATAATATGCATAGAACCAAGTACACCCCTGATCAGAGATACAATGTCAAATCTTTCCATCACCGGGGCATCTTTACCGGACTCCAGCTGATTCAGCGTCAGCAGGTTTTTGACCAGCTTGTTCATCTTTGAAGCCTCATCCATAATAACTTCACAGTAAAATTCCCTGCTTTCCGGATCATCGGAAATATTTTCATTCAGCCCCTCTGCATATCCCTGGATCAATGCAATAGGAGTTTTCAGCTCATGAGAAACATTATCAAGAAATTCCTTACGCATCTCATCAATTTTAATCTTATCTTCTATGTCTTTCTGAAGCTTGTTATTAGCCGATTTCAACTCTGAGATCGTGCTCTCAAGTTTTCTGGACATTTTGTTAAAGTTATCGCCAAGTACATCAATCTCATTACCTGCCCTGCTTTGATATCTGGCATCAAAATCCAGATCAGACATCTTCTCTGATAATTTGGTCAGTTCACTGATCGGGCGGGTAATACGATTTGTCATCACAAGAATCACAATACCGCTGACCACAATTATGATTATTCCTACAATGAAGTAAAAACTGTTGGAAATAGATGCACTTTCCTTAATACTTTCCAGAGGAGAACGGATCAGGAAATAGTAACCATTATCAAACTGTCCCCAGCATTCCACATATTCCATGCCTGCAAAGCGATCATGCACCTGCCACATGGTACAGGTATCTGTCTTTTTGAGCACACGACTGTGCTGCATATCCTGATCCAGATTATTAATATACCCAAACAGCTTACTGCGGAGCATTTTTGCCATATTATTCTCTCCCCAGTAATAATAACCGCTGTTTTCCTCATTTACTATGATCCAGGTAAGGTTATTTCTGGAACTGCTCCTCTCAATCTCATCCGAAATCTCATCTGTTGCCCCTTTTTTGTCCTCTTCTATATCTGTATCATACTGCAGGATGTCATCCAGATTCATCTGAGACAACACTTCTTTTGCCTCCTCCAGCACTTCTACTTTTTTGGATACATAATATTTTTCAAGAAAAAGACCATTGATCAGAGTAATGGTAAAGATCGAAAGCAGTAACAGACATATAAACACTACTGAAATCTGATGTTGCAGAGTATGAAATTTTTTATCTGTTTTTCCGGTTCCTGTCATTCGTCTACCTCAAACTTGTATCCCATACCCCATACAGTCTTTATATATTCACCTTTATCTCCCATTTTACTTCTGAGCTTCTTAACATGGGTATCAATCGTACGGGCATCTCCAAAGTAGTCATAATTCCATACAGAATTCAGGATCTTTTCTCTGGAAAGTGCGATTCCCTGATTCTCCAGAAAATATGTCAGAAGTTCAAATTCCTTAAAGCTCAGTTCCATAGGCTTACCATCCACAGTAGCCAGATGTGCTGCTTTATCTATAACAATGCCGCCTGCTGAAATCACATCTTCCGGATTATTCTGACCTGTACGTCTCAGAATTGCCTCCACTCTTGCAACAAGGATTTTCGGACTGAATGGTTTGGAGATGTATTCATCTACCCCCAGATCAAATCCAAGAAGCTCATCTCTCTCATCACTTCTTGCAGTCAGCATAATGATCGGAACTTTTGAGTTCTTGCGAATCTCACGGCAAACTTCCCATCCATCCATCTTCGGCATCATGACATCCAGAATGATCAGTGCGATGTCCTTCTCCTCATAAAAGATATCCATGGCTTCTTCACCATTACCGGCTTCCAGTACCTGGAAATTCTTCTTTGTCAGGAAATCCTTTACCAGCTTTCTCATGCGGCTCTCATCGTCCACCACCAGGATTTTTAATGTATCCATTTGATCCCCTCCGTTTTTCTTCATTATTTTCCGAAACAGTTTTTACTTTTTATTTATACTGTTTTCCGAGTATTGTTAAAATCCACGACTGTTCAGCGCCTTTACAGCCACAGCGCAAAATCCGGGAAAATCGCCCTCAGCAACAGATTTTATCTTTCATATGGTTACTATAGCAGAGATTTATGTAAGATTTGTGAACATATGACAGAAAAATTATAAGTATTGCTGTTCACAACACCAAGCAGGCCCAAATATAAAAATCTTCTTGACAAATTCTGTTTTTATTTCTATACTGTTAATCAGTCGATATATCTTATATAATGAATGATATATCAATATTAAAAAGTGCTTTCGTCTCATCACCAGTGCTGTTTTATGAAAAAACAGCGTTGCAGACTCATTTTCAGGGCTTGTACTGGTTTCGACGGGGGCTTTGAAGTTGGGGAAGCCATCCGCAGAC
>ERZ650305.1023-NODE-1023-length-11326-cov-14.526484_pt1 | contig 11326 bp, 9 predicted proteins | sample MGYA00376241_ERZ650305 | MGnify/ENA primary metagenome ERZ650305 (study PRJEB26733, sample SAMN07839276) | wastewater metagenome | biome: urban; feature: artificial channel; material: waste water | place: USA: North Carolina | collected 2016-02-25 ... | reverse complement strand
TGTCTGACTATACCGCGTTTATGTACTTGGGCGAAATGATGGAAATGGGGGATACCGATAAAATGTTCACCAACCCAGACCGTAAAGAAACTGAAGAATACATCACGGGTAAATTCGGCTAGGCTATTTTGTTATTAGGCGATCTGCGCGTCATTTAATCAATCACAATACCTCGCTGCTGCGGGGTATTTTTTTGCCTAAACTTCTAAGCGCAATCAAAGCAAAATAAATATTGATAACGATTCTCATTTACACTATAATTCGCAAATTGTCATTATTTTTTTATTATTTATTCGTGTTTACTTTTAAGGATGTTTTATGTTGAGCCGTACTTTTACTTTATCAATATTACCCCTGACGATATCTGCATTACTGTTGACGGCTTGCCAAAAAACCGAGCAAAAAACCGACGTAGCAGCTGCTGCAAGTAGTGCCGCAACAGCACCTGCAACTAACGCTTCTGCAGTCACAGCGTCGGCGCAGAGCTCAGTTGATTTGAGCAAAGAAACGGCAGAATACAAAGCTTGGGTACAAACCCAAATTGATAGCTTGCTCGCCGATACCCAAAAATTTGTCGCACTGCTCGAAGCGGGTAAATTAGAAGAGGCGAAGGCGTTATATCCAAAAGCGCGCATGTATTTTGAGCGCTCAGAGCCGATTGCTGAAAGTTTTGGCGACCTTGACCCGCGTATCGATAACCGTGAAGCCGACCTTGAGCCCAATGAAGTATGGACAGGCTTCCATGCGATTGAAAAAATCTTGTGGACACAAAATACCACCAAAGGCACCGAAAAACTGGGTAAACAACTGATTGCAGATGTCAAAGAGTTGCACGCCAAAATTCCAACGGCAGAGGTCACAGGCGATTTGATGGTGCAAGGTTCAGTAGATTTGCTCAATGAAGTATCAACGAGCAAAATCACCGGCGAAGAAGAAATTTTTTCGCACACAGACTTGTATGATTTTAAAGCCAATATTGAAGGTGCTGAGAAAATATTTGCCATTTTAAAACCAAAAATCCAAGCCAAAAACCCGGCGTTAGTCACGGAGCTTGAGCAAAAATTTGGCGCAGTCAACCAACTACTTGCCAAACACCAAGTCGGGCAACAAGACTATAAATCCTATAAAGAGTTAACCCCTGCAGATACCAAAGCGCTAGCCGAAGCGGTGAATAGACTTGGCGAATCCTTAGCGCAGATGGGCATTGTATTGCAATAAGTCAAAGGTGAAGCAAAAATTGCTTCACTTGACGGTTTTAGGATTGAATACAAAGGTAAGTAGCAAGTTGGAGGCAGTATGAAACATAGTAAATTAGATAAGCAAGCGCAAGAAACAGGGATGGGATTAAAAACCTCAAATCGTCGCAGTTTTTTACGCCAATTTGGTGCACTCAGTGTGGCAGGCGCAGGTTTAGCTGTATCAGCCTGTCAGCAAAAACCAAGCGAAAATTTACCTAACTTGCAAGCTTTGGATGGTAATCAGTCCAAAGATAGCGATAAAAACGAAAATCCTAAACATGCCGGTAGTGATGCCAATACCACCAAAAATTGTTTTGCTGATGTCAAATATGATTTTTATGGCGAACACCAAGCAGGCATTACCACGCCGTCACAGCGTAATATTTATTTTTTGGTGATGGATTTACATACCAACAAGCTCGACGATGTCAAACAGATGTTCAAAGACTGGACGACCTATGCGGCCAATTTGACGCAAGGTAAAAACATCAAACCCTACGAAAAAAACCCGTTTGTGCCCCCGACCGACACAGGCGAAGCAGACAGCATGGGCGCGTACGGATTGACGTTGACCTTTGGTATTAGCCCAAGTTTTCTAAAAAAAATGGGACTTACTCATAAGCAGCCCAAAGAATTCCAAGACTTACCCAAGTTCCCGCGCGATCAATTACGAGAAAATTTGACCGGGGGTGATATCTGTATTCAAGCCTGCGCTGAAGATGCCCAAGTAGCGTTCCACGCGGTACGGCAACTGGTTCGCCAAGCACGTTCTAATATTACCATGCGTTGGAGTCAGTCAGGTTTTGTTGGGTTTGATACCGGCAACCAAACGCCCCGTAATTTATTCGCCTTTAAAGACGGCACCGCCAACCAAAGCACCATCAAAGCTGCGGACAAAAACTTATGGGCAGATGCGCCTGATTGGATGAAAGGCGGCACTTATTTGGTCACTCGCATCATCCAAATGCATCTTGAAACTTGGGATCGTACCTCGCTTAAAGGTCAAGAAGATACCTTTGGTCGACATCGTGATAGCGGCGCGGCGATTGGACAAAAAGGCGAATTTGACACCTTTGATGTGCACGCCAAAGACGCGCAGGGTAAAGCAGTGATACCTGAAATTTCCCACATGGGACTGGCAAAACGCACAGGCGTGGAGATGCTACGCCGTTCGTATTCTTACAGTAGCGGCATTAACCCAGCCACCGGGCAGTTTGATTCAGGGCTGCTGTTTATTTCCTTCCAAAAATCGCCCGAGCAATTTATCATCATCCAAAATGCCCTAGGTCGTCTTGATAAAATGAATGAATACACCACCCACATTGGCAGTGGGCTATTTGCTTGCTTCGGTGGTATCCTGCAAGGTGGCTACATTGGACAAGCATTATTTGAAGCTTAAAGTTAAAATGCAACATCCATCACTTAAAATAGACGGTTAAATAGACGGTTAAAAAGTTACTCATGATAAACATCACCCAAAAAACCTTGCTAAGTTTTGGTCTAGCAAGTTCGCTGCTCATCAGTAGCCAAGGCTTACAAGCCCAGCAACCAACGCCTGCAAGTGCCCAGATAGCGACGCAAGCCAGTCAACCAGCCAGCAAAAAGCTGAATTTAAGCCCTATTTTTATTAAGCTATCAGACGCGATGGCGGCGATTAAAGCCAATGATACCTCAAAAGCCAAGGGCACCCTTCTACAAATTCAAACAGCCTTTGATGCCATAGATGCAACGGCAAAAAATTCCACGCTTGGGCAACAGACAAGCCAAGCGATTGGGCAAGCCATCAGTAATCCCACAGAAGCCAATTTATCAGCCGTGTCAAATGCGTTATATGCCTTTGAAAAAGAACAAAATCCTGTAGATTACAGCACGAAGCGAAAAGAGTTTGCCAAAAAAATGGTACCGGCGTATGACAATCTTAATCAAGTCATACAACGTGCAGCGCCGACAGATGTCGAAGCGTTACGGGCGGCTTACAACCAGTTTAATGCCGTTTGGCTAGGTAATGAGCGGGTCGTACGCAATACCAGTATGGGGCACTACGGCAAAATCGAAACATCCATGGCGCTGATGCGAGTGGCGATTGAAACCCAACCCATCAATATGGCGCAAATCAAAACCCAATCTGCTGCGCTAAAAGATGCCATCGACAGTTATAACAAGGGTGACGTAGCTGCTGTACAAACCACACAAACCGTCACTCTAGCAGATAGTATCCAGCTACTGCGCGATGGTTTACAGGCGTTTAAAACAAACGACGCAGCAACTGGTCAAGCCAAGTTAGGCGAGTTTATTAGTATATGGCCAACGGTCGAAGGCGATGTCAGCACGCGTAACCCCAGTTTATATAATCGGGTGGAAAGTCAAATTCCGCTAGCCATGGCGAAGGGTCAAGACCCTAAACAGCAGCAAACACTGCAATCGATTATCAATGAATTGGCAGCAATCAATCCAACAGCCCAATATACGGCGGTTGACTCGATGCTGATTTTGCTTCGAGAAGGGTTGGAAGCCTTATTGATTGTCATCTCGCTGTTATCGGCTTTAACCGCTGCCAAACAAGTCAAAGCCAAAAAATGGGTGTATGCTGGTGTGGCTTTTGGCTTACTTGCCAGTATCGCAGGCGCGATGGCATTACAGCTATTATTCCCTGCGGTGACTTCTGCCGCCAATCGTGAGATGTTTGAAGCGGTCATCGGCATCGTTGCAGTGATTATGATGATTGGCATCGGCGCGTGGCTGCATAGCAAATCATCCGTCCAATCATGGAACGCTTATATCAAGCGTCATATGGGACAAGCCATGACGGCAGGTAGCTTTGTGTCGTTGTTTGTATTGAGCTTTTTATCCGTGTTTCGAGAAGGCGCAGAGACCATATTGTTTTACGTCGGTATATTACCCAATATCAGTATGAGTAATTTTTTAACCGGGATTGGTTTGGCGCTTGTAGCATTGGCAGCAGTGGCTTGGGTGATGCTAAGAACTTCGGTCAAATTACCGATTCCACAGTTGTTTAAACTGTTAACTTGGGTGATTTACCTACTGGGCTTTAAGATTTTAGGTGTCAGTCTGCACGCGCTGCAATTGACAGGGTATCTACCGATGACCGCCATGAGCCGCTTGCCCGCCATTGAATCGTTGGGATTCTACCCGACGCTACAGACATTTTTGGCACAAATCGGCTATGTTATTATTATAATCGCCATCAATCTTTGGATGAAAAACCATCAACGTCAGCAAACGGCTGCGTTAGCATAACCTTTAACCAAAGAATATCAACGCCATAAAAAAATGGGTAAAACTTGTTTACCCATTTAGTTGTAGCGTCTAGTTTATAACGCATAGTTTGCATAACATAGTCTAGACTAAGCTATATAGACTACACTACGCCGTTTTTTCTATCCGCTCGCGCTGCGATTGACTGCGATTGACCTTGCCATAAGCCTTCTAGGTCATAAAACGTGCGGGCTTGTGGCATCATCACATGCACCACCACAGCGCCCAAATCAATCAAGGTCCAATCACTGGTGCCTTGACCTTCCACACCAATCGGATTAAATCCTGCTTGCTTCGCTTTCATCGCGACATGGTCGGCAACCGCTTTAAGGTGACGGGTAGATGTCCCTTCGGCAATCACGATACGCTCCATGACTTCAGTCATATCAGCAACATCGAGTACGGTAATGTTTTTGGCTTTTAAATCATCCAAGGCATCTTGAACGATGTCAAGGCAGATGGTTAACTGTTGGTGGGCAGGGTGTTGATTGACTAAACTAGCAAATTGGGTATCGGTCATAAATGCGTGGATTCCATGAATTGGTTCATAAAGATTGAGTAGCAATGATTGGGTTTATAAAGGTAGCTTAAAATAGGATCATGACAATCCTAAAAAAAGTGCGCTATTTTAACAAAAATCTAACGCACAGGTTATCAAAAAATGTAAATCAATATCAGGCTAAACGGGTGGGGCATATAACTGATGCTCAACAATATACCGATAAACTTCCTTCGGTAAACTTAGCCGCGCTTGCTGTCGTTGCCGAGCTTCTGTGCTGTATAGCCAAGCCCTGATATCACGACTTGCGATATCAGGCACGACAAACTTATCAATATAAATATGGTTGGTGGTTTGATTTATCAAGTCTTTTGGCGAATGAATGATAAAAGGCACTAACCGATTATCAATAGTGAGTCTCGGGGTCTTATCTGTATTGGCTAAAGCATTTTGGTTCAAATTTTTGTCTAAAGCGTGGTTTAAATTGTGGTTTAAAGTGGGGCTTAAATTGGGGCTAAGGCTGCGGCTGCCCAATGCAGGACGGGGTAGCACCCATAGATTGGTCAGTGAAAGCAGCTCAAAGCCGCGATACCACCTATCAAGTTGTTCAACACTGTCTTGTCCAAGGATAAAAATCAGTAGGTCATTGGGATAACGCTGTTTAAACTCACTCAAGGTATGAAAGCTATAGACGGGCGGCTGACACTGCAACTCAGTCTCATCAATCGACAAAAAAGGCACATCGTCAATCGCAAGCAAAAGCATTTGAAGGCGCTGCTGGTTGGAAGTTGGCTGGGTTTTTAAGGGCGAACCTGCCGTGGGCAATAATTTGGCGATGATATCAACGTTGGGGAAGGCGCGCATGAGCTCATGGTACACATGCGCAATCATCTGTAAATGCGCCAAATGTACCGGATCAAATGAGCCACCCAACCAAACACGAATACCGCGAGGCATTGTCATAATCACCCGCCTAATTCAAAGTTAGGGTAAACAAAACTAAAATCCTTCATCATCAATATAGCATCTTACGGTTGGTTTGGTGGTTCATCGGTTGGTACATTGCGCACAAAAATCACTTTATGCTGATTGTCGTTGGGGTAGCGCTCTTGTAACTCAAAGTAGCGCGGATAGGCACGTAGAAAATCACTGAATTTATTAAAGTTAAACAAGCGCGCATCAAAATCGGGCTCGACTTTGAGCAGATAGTTTTTGACAGGTGCGATATTTGCCCAGCCTTGGTCATCCGCCATGCTTGAGATAGCAAGCTTGACCAAAGTGATGGCGACATCCACAGGCTTCATCTGATTGCCTTTGGTGGAGAACAGCATATCAGCAGAATCATAAAAATCTACCGTCGAAGGGGGTTGGTTTTCCTCAAAAAACTCAAGATAAGTAAAACGGTCACAGGCTTGCACAAAAGGCTTGGGTGTGTTGCTACGACCAAAACCATACACCAATAACCCTTGCTCGCGAATACGCTGGGCAAGTCGGGTAAAATCGCTGTCAGATGATACCAAACAAAACCCATCAAAACGCTCGGTATACAATAAATCCATCGCATCAATGATTAAGCTTGCATCGGTAGCATTTTTACCCGTGGTGTAGCTAAATTGCTGAATCGGCTGAATCGAATAGCTCAGTAACACGTTTTTCCAGCTATTTAATTGTGGGCGCGTCCAATCACCATACGCGCGTCGAACGCTACTAATCCCGAGCGTGGCAATTTCAGACAACAGCGCATCAAGATGATTGACTGACGCATTATCAGCATCAATCAATACGGCAAGTCGGGCGTCAACGCTCGTTGAATAGTTCTGCGAATGTGCCATGTTGGTCACCCAGCGATAAAGTTAGATGTGGTTGAGCGACATTTTACCATAAAGCAATTTTTGGGGATAACAGATTGTGGCGCACTAGCCTAGTGGTGGAAAAGTAGCCTTGCATTGCATTTAAGCTGATATTCTGTGTGACAGCCAATGGCGATAGACAATAAAAAGGCGAGTGTTACACTCACCTTTTTTTAAACATAAACGCTTAAAACTCACTGCTATCGGCTTGCACGGCTGTGAGCGCAATGGTATAGACAATATCTTCAACCGAGGCGCCACGCGACAAGTCATTCACAGGCTTATTTAAGCCTTGCAGCATAGGACCGATGCTCACCACGTTGGCAGAGCGCTGCACCGCTTTATAGGTGGTATTGCCAGTGTTCAAATCTGGGAAGATAAATACATTGGCTTGACCTGCCACTGGAGAATTTGGCGCTTTGGATTTTGCCACGCTTGCGACACTGGCTGCGTCATATTGTAACGGACCGTCAATGAGTAAACTAGCCATGCCCATCTCAGCCGCTTTGGCTTTGGCGATTTCGGTGGCTTGACGCACTTTATCCACGTCCGCGCCTTCACCTGATGACCCTGTCGAGTAACTAATCATGGCAACTTTGGGTTCGATACCAAACGCTTTGGCAGATTGGGCAGATTGTAGGGCGATTTCAGCCAGCTGCTCTGCGGTAGGGTCTGGGTTGATGGCACAGTCCCCATACACCACCACTTGCTCAGGCAGGAGCATAAAGAAAATCGACGATACCAGCGAGTACTGAGGTGCTGTCTTAATTAACTGAAATGCCGGGCGCACAGTATTGGCGGTGGTATGTACGGCGCCAGATACCAGACCATCGACTTCACCCAAGTGCAGCATCATCGTACCCAGCACGACGGTATCTTTGAGCTGTTCATGGGCTTGCAGTTCATCGAGTTTGCCTTTACGGCGCTCAACCATGGGTTTGACGTACTTGTCAATCAAGCTTTCTGGGTCAAGAATCTGCAGACCTTCAGGTAGGGTGAGCCCCAAGTTCTTGGCAACCTCTTCGACTTCACTGCGTTTGGCAAGTAAGATACAATGGGCAATACCACGAGTCTGACAGATGACCGCCGCTTCAACGGTACGGGGCTCATTGCCCTCAGGCAGTACGATGGTTTTTTTGGCAGCTTGGGCTTTTTTGACCAAGGTATGGCGAAAAGCCGAAGGCGAGAGTTTGCGGTTGTTGTTGCCTTGACTAAAAGTAGTTTTGATCCAGTCCAAATCCAAATGCGCGGCGACAAAATCGGTGACTTCACTGGCGCGAGTGGTGTCATCTGCGGGGATTTCATGGCTGATGTGGTTAAGTTTGGTGACGGTATCAAAGCTGTCAGTGTCAACTAGCATCACAGGAATCCCCGTTTTTAGCGCGGGGCGACACAGATTGATAATTTTTTGGTTTGGCATGATGCCGCCTGTCAGAATAAGACCTGCTAGCGGTACACCATTCATGGTGCTAAGCGCAGTCGCCAAAATCAAATCATCACGGTCGCCTGCGGTCACCAGTAAGTTGCCACGGGTGAAAGAATCTTCAATATTGGCAACGGTACGCGCAACCAGTAAAGTATTGAGCACACGGCGGTTTTTGGCGTCACCTTCATTGAGCCATTTGGCATCAAGCTCACGAGCCACATCCCAGGTACGGGGCACACTTAAGGTATTGCTAAAAGGCACCACGCCAATCAAGCGAAATTTATCGGAGTCAAAATAAGGGGAGTGGGATTTAATCGCCTGTAACTGCTCCGCTGCCAAATCAACTTTGGCTTTACCCGGCGCGACGGGTGCTTCATCATAGTGGTTGTCCACGTTTTTAACGCGCATCAAAATCGTGCCTAGCGTACGCTCGCTTGCCATACCGCCAAAATCACGGGCAAAAATATCTAGCTTGTCTACCAAACTATCCGGGTTTGCAATATCGCCACTGCTGACCAAGATGACTTTGGCATCTAGCGCATTGACGATGGCTAAATTCACCAATTCTGCATAACTTGAATCATTGTCAGCAGCCAGACCCTCACAGACGATAACGTCATATTGCTCAGCCAATGCTTGGTGCATGGCAACCACTTCTTCCATCAAGTCATCCAACTGACCATCCCCAATCACGCGCTCTAAGCGGCTGCGGTCAATGGAGGGTGGCGGGTTTAAGTTAAAGGCATGTTTTGCAAGCACACTTGAGCTGTCATCACTCTCATGATTGGCAGTGATATTTTGGCTAAAAGGTTTTAAAAATCCGGCTTTTAGCCCGATATAATCAAGTGCACGGATAAAACCCAAACAAGCTGAGGTCAAGCCAATGCCGCTACTGGTAGGCACAAATAAAATCGTTTGCATGATAGTTCCTATTTGTTATTTTATTCAAACTAAAAACCCTGATGAGGCATCAGGGTGAGGGGGTTTATAAACCTAAGACTTCTTTGGTTTCTTTGGCGATTTGGTATTCTTCATCGGTCGGAATCACCCACAATTGCAGTAGGCTGTCGGCTTGGTGGAAGCTACCTTCTACGCCGCGAGAGAGTTCAGCATTTTTGTCAAGGTTCGCTTTGATGCCAAAATGCGGCAAGTTTTGTAAGATTTTTTGGCGAATTGAGGCGCTGTTTTCACCGATACCCCCGGTAAATACCAAGCCAGTGAAGGTCGGTAACGCACAGCTGAGTGAAGCGATATAACGGGCTGCTTTATAACAGAAAATTTCGATGGCAAGTTTGGCATCTTCGTTGCCTTCATTGGCGGCTTGCTCCACCGTGCGCATGTCGCTTGAGATACCTGAAATACCCAACAACCCGCTTTGTTTATTTAAAATCGTATCAATTTGGTCAAGGCTATAGCCCAAAATACGGTGTAAATGAATATGCAAACTTGGGTCAACATCACCACTGCGCGTACCCATGACCACACCTTCAAGCGGGGTCAGACCCATGCTGGTGTCCAGACTTTTGCCATCATACACGGCGGTTAACGAGCAACCATTGCCCAAATGCACGGTAATCCAACCATTGGCTTGGTTGTGAGGGACTAGGCTGTCAGCGCGGTGGCTGACATAGGCGTGCGAGCTACCATGAAAGCCATAGCGACGGATATAATGCTCATTGTACAAATCTTTTGGAATGGCATAGCGGTAGGCTTTGGCGGGCATGGTTTGGTGAAAGGCGGTATCAAATACGACCACTTGCGGCAAATCTGGGTAGATTTTTTCCACCGCTTCAATACCTAAGGCATGGGCGGGGTTGTGTAGGGGTGCCAATACTTTTAGCCGTTTGACTTCCGCCAAGACATGGTCATTGACTTTTTCGGCATGAGAAAACTCGCGCCCGCCATGCACCACACGGTGACCTACGGCAACGGGTTTGTAAGCGGCTAATAAACCTAATATTTTTTGCAGCGCCCATTGGTGATTGGCGCCTGCCAAAGAGATTTCAACTTTTTCCCCATTGAGGTCGGTGTGTTTGATACGTGCCGTGTCTAAGCCCAAGTTCTCCGCAAGACCGGCAACGCGCTCGCTGCTGTCATTGCTTAATAACGCGTATTTGATTGACGAAGACCCACAATTAAGTACTAAGATCGGATTTTGCATGGCTGTTCCTTTAGACAAGATCTTGTGCATTCCTTGCAACAAGCGCCTTCCTAACTGGATTAAATTTTAAGCTATCCTTGTCTTAAGTAATTTATTGTAAATTAAAAAAAATGTATTGTGGTAATTTTTTGCCAAATTTTTGTTGTCATCATTATAGAGAAAAAGCATACCACAACAATGAGGGTGTCAACAAAATGAAAATTAACAAAAATCATCGATTTAATGCTCATCTTTAATAAGGTGAGATAATTGCTTATAAAACGCAAAAACAGCTACAATACCGCTATCGCAAATTTTATTTTTACACTTATTTTTTTCTTAAAATTAAGGGCATTCATGCAAATTTCAAAACTATCCCCAACAATCGCCGTGCTGACGGTGACGTTGGCAACCAATGTGCTGACAGGATGTGGGCAAAAAGGGGCATTGTACCTACCCACCAACAATAGCCAACAAGTAGTCGATGCGGCCGCCAAACCGACCAGCACCACTGCCAATGCCTCTGATACCAAAGTCGATGTCAACACCCAAGATCCCAACGTCATGATCGACAATAACGCAACCCAACCACCGCATTCAGCGCCTCACTTAGCGACTACGCCATCGGTGCCATCTATGCCATCGGTTGGAGGTAAAAATGATTACTAATGATGCAGCCGCAAGCTTAGCAATCAACCCGACCGAACACGTCAAATCAATCAACGCTCTGAGTTATGATGGCAATGCCTTGATGATGGATGGCGTCAGTCTTGCAGATATCGCAAAGACCTTCGGCACACCGACCTATGTGTATAGTCAGCAGGCGATTTTGGCAGCCTATAAAGCTTATGATGATAGTTTTGCTGAGATTGACCATCAGATTTGTTATGCGGTAAA
>ERZ650305.1000-NODE-1000-length-11409-cov-4.623657_pt1 | contig 11409 bp, 12 predicted proteins | sample MGYA00376241_ERZ650305 | MGnify/ENA primary metagenome ERZ650305 (study PRJEB26733, sample SAMN07839276) | wastewater metagenome | biome: urban; feature: artificial channel; material: waste water | place: USA: North Carolina | collected 2016-02-25 ... | reverse complement strand
GTGCTCTTCCGATCTATAGTTTCTTACTATTCTTTTTTTCCTTATATTCATAAGGATTATTTATATTTCCATACCTCAAAAGTCCTGAAATTTTCCCATACAACATTACATTTCCTAAATGGAGTTCATCTACAAATCTCAAATCCAAATCTGTATTTTCAGACACATTCCATTTTTTATAAAATGGACTGTTTTCCCAAAGGTAAGCTACTCCATAAATATTCTCAATCTGACTGTCCCAACCCAAAGGTTTTCTAAAATCAAGTAATCTGTGATAACCAATTTGTGTGGCTTCTCCCAAAGAAAAATCACCTATTATCTCGGCTGCCCAGCCTTTTTTAGTATATTCGCCATTCTCAAAATACTTCTCTTTTGTTTTTTCAAAGTATAAATACCCTGCAAAGGGTCTGTCATATAGAGAAATATTGCTTGTATCTAAATAATAAGTTTTAGGCGTATATATCCTTTGTCCAAGAACATAGGACTCTTTTTCATTGTATTTTATATTTTCTGATTCCTTATCCAAATTGTATTTGTCGTATTTAAATTCTAATCCATTTGTATACCATTTATCAGTTAAAAACATATCATTATCAAGAACACCTGTAAAACTCTCTAATGCATAAACTCCATAAACTATCATTAAATAAATAATAATTTTTTTCATCGGGACTCCTTAGAATAATTTTTTTATATCATTCCCCGTAATTAGTATAAATAAGCCAACCAAAATTATTATTCCAACAAAGTGGACTTTCTCTTCTAATTTTTTATTTACTTTAATTCCAAACATTTCCAATATAACAAATATAATTCTTCCACCATCTAACGCTGGAAAAGGTAATAAATTAAATATTCCTACATTTATTGATAGTAACGCCGTTAACCAAATCAAGAAACTACTATTATTTTGCTTAACATCATCTACTACTTTTACAAGTCCTATTGGTCCTGCCATATCGTCAGCTTTAACTTGACCACTTACAAGCATCTTAAACCCTTGTATTACACTTTTAAATAGTTCTTTATAGTTTTTAAAACCAGCTTCTACACTCTCTCCAAAACTATATTTCCTAAAATCTACTGTAGGTTCTATCCCTATCAAATAAATTTTTCTCTCTTCATTATAAGAAAGTTCAACTGTCTTTGTCAATTTTTCACCAGCTCTTAATACTTCTACCTCTATTTTGTCTTTCTTATTACTAGCCATGAATTTCGTCAAATCTTCCCACTTATTAATAGGTGTTCCTTCTATATTTAGTACCTTATCTCCTGTTGCCAAAATATTTTTAGCCTTACTTGTTTCTGCCACTCCACCTATTATTGCATTATCATTTAGTTTATACTCCCCACCTACTGCCATTGTTGAGCCAAAACTAATCAAAAACGCAAGTATAAAGTTCATAAATACTCCAGCAAAAAGTACTACAAATCTTTGCCAAGCTTTTTTGCTGTTAAATCCATTTTCTGTTACTTTATCAAACTCCATACCTTCTATGTTTACAAATCCACCCATAGGAACTAATCTCAAGTTGTAATCTGTAGCTTTCCCATGAAATGTAATAAGCTTCGGACCCATCCCTATTGCAAACTCGCTTACAGGAATTTTAAACATTCTTGCTGCCAAGAAATGCCCTAGCTCATGTATCAAAATAATAACACCCAATATCAAAAGGGTTAATAGTATACTCATTTTTTCCTCCGTTAAATAATCTCTTTTACCTTATTATATATCTCTTCATGTATCTCTTCTATAGATTTTATTCTATCTCCATCTACACACAAAATCTCTGCCCAACCTAATTTTTCAGCTATTTCACAGGCATTTTTATGAGATTTTTTTAGATAATTTTCATCTTTTTCGTGAATATCTTTTTTCTCTTCACCAGTTATTTTGTTATTTCTATTTGCCATAAGCTCGCAAGCTTTCTCTGTTGGCATATTTAGAAATAATACCAAATCTGGTCTTGGAAGTTCCATTTTATTGTATTCTAAATCCTCTAGCCAAAGGATGTAGCTATCTTTTTCGCTATCCTCAAGTTTTGCTGCTTGATGAACAATATTCGACGTTGTATATCTGTCCGAAATAATTATCTTATCATTATTATAATCTTTTCCCCAATCTTCCTTAAAAGAAGCATATCTATCTATAGCATACATTGTCGATATTGGATAGGGATTTATTTTATCAGCATCTTTTCCAAACTTCCCTGCCAAATACATTTTTACTGGAGCTGAAGCGTCACTATCATAGTTAGGAAAAGATATTTTCTTACAAAGTTTACCTTCTACCAAAAGTCTCTCGTATATTTTTTTAGTTTGCGTCTCTTTTCCGCTAGAATCTGTTCCTTCTATAACAATAAGCTTACCCATTATTTTCCTCCAAAGTTTTTATAAACATACTCTCTTGCTTCTTTATCAGCCATTTTTATATTTTCTAAGATATCTCCAGCCAAGATTTCATGATTACTCATCGCTTCCTCAATAGCCTTATAAATATCTAAAAATCCTATTTTTCTTCCTAAAAATAGTTCTACTGCCACTTCATTTGCTGCATTAAATACTGCTGGCATAGTTCCACCTTTTTTCCCTGCTTCTACCGCCAGTTTTATCCCTTTTAACTTATCACTATCTACTTCCTCAAAAGTAAGAGTACTTGCACTTTTAATAAAATCTAAACCTTCAAGAACATAGTTACATTGTCTTTCTGGATAAGTAAAAGCATATTGAATAGGAAGTTTCATATCAGGAACTCCAAGTTGCGCAATTATTGAATTATCACAAAATTCAACCATTGAATGAATTATACTTTGTGGATGAACAAGGACTTCTATATTTTCATATGGAATACCGAAAAGTTGGTGAGCTTCAATAACCTCAAGTCCTTTATTAACAAGAGTCGCAGAATCTATTGTTATCTTACTTCCCATTGCCCAGTTAGGATGTTTAAGAGCATCTTCTACCTTCACATTTTTTATATCTTCCTTATCCCATTTTCTAAAGGGACCTCCGCTTGCTGTTAAAATAAGTTTTTTAACTTCTCCGTCTTTTCCACCTAATAAACTTTGGAAAAGTGCTGAATGTTCACTATCTACAGGAATTATCTCTGCATTGTATTCTTTCATCATTTTATTAATAAGATAACCTGCTGCTACCATTGTTTCTTTGTTGGCAAGAGCTATCCTCTTCTCTCTTTTTATTGCCTCAAGAGTTGCTTCTATTCCTACTGCACCACTTACTGCTGTAAGGATTATATCTGTTTCGTCAAGCATTCCAAGTTTTTTTAATCCTTCATCGCCAAAATAAACCTCCATTTCTGGGAACTTCTCTTTTATAGTTTCCATTCCCTTTGGACAGCCTATACTCACATATTTTGGTTTAAACTCTTCTATCTGCTCTATAATCAAATCTACATTTTTATTCCCACTAAGTGCTATAACCTTGTATTCCCTAAGCCCTCTTATTACATCTAAAGCACTTGTTCCTATACTCCCTGTAGAACCAAGTATTGCTATATTTTTCATGTGTCCTCCCTTAAAACAATTAGTAATTAGTAGGGGCACATTGCATGTGCCCACATCTGCTCAAATATCTCTCGATACTTTTATCCACTACCAATTCGTTAGATTTTCTTAAATAAAAAGCGTATCTTGTCATTTACAAGTACGAGAAAACTTCAGATACCTCCTATCGTCGGTATGACAATCAACATGTCATTTCGAGGTACGAGAAATCTCGCTTTTCTCATTCTGAATACTCACAACTTCTTGTCATTCCTAGAATCAAGATTCTTACAGATACCTCCTATCGTCGGTATGACATTCATCTTGTCATTTCGACTGCAAGGAGAAATCTTTCCCCTGCTACCTGCTACTTTCTACCTGCTAATTATTCTCTTCCCATTCCTAATTATCTTTTTCTCTCTCTTTATAAAGTCAAAAAGGCCTTTGCTAAGCAAAGTCCTCTCATAAGTTTTTATGCAATTATAAATTTGAAATAGTAGAAAACTACTGGTAATACAAATATCATACTGTCAAATCTGTCTAATATTCCACCGTGTTCTCCAAGTGCATCTCCCGAATCTTTTATTCCAAACTCTCTTTTAAACATTGATTCTGCTAAATCCCCTATTGTTCCTATTAATGAAACTAATAAAGGAATTACTATCATATGAACCAATCCTATATTCATATCTTTAAACCAAACTAATCTTATCAAAAACATAGCTATAATTGTAAAAATTAATGAACCAAACAAACCTTCATACGATTTTTTAGGACTAATTTCTGATAATCCATTCGCTATAAATTTTCTTCCGAATTTGATTCCAACAAAGTACGCTGCCGAATCAGAAATCCATAATAATAATTGTATTGTCAGAAGCCATGCGCCTCCATTTGGAAGCATTTTTATTCCATAAATGTGAAGGAATAATAATGGTATATATAACATTCCCAATAGTGTATTTCCTACATATTCTGTAGAACCTTTTATTTTCTTCTGCAAAACTCTAGTGCTAAGAAGTACTCCTACCAAAAGCACTAAACTTGGTATTGCATAATCCTTTAGATACAATGCTCCATTAGCATATACATACAAAAGTGTACTTACAGACATTCCACCAATTACACCTAGCTCAAGAGCTACTTCTCTTCCACTTTGTCTCATCATTCTATAAAACTCAAATAAACTAACTCCCACTATAACATTTGTAAATAGCAAGAATAAATATTCTCCTCTTAAGTAGATATAAATAAGCAGAGGTATAAAAATTAATGCAACTAGTAATCTATTTTTCATCTGTTTTGACTCCTCCGAATCTTCTGTCTCTTTTCATGTAACTTTCAATAGCCATTTTCAGTTGTTCCTCTTTAAAATCAGGCCATAAAGTTTCAGTTATATAATATTCTGAATAAGCACTTTCCCACAACAAAAAATTACTTGTTCTAAATTCGCCACTTGTTCTTATTATTAATTCTGGGTCTGGCATGTAAGTATTATAAAGATAAGCTCTAAACTCTTCTTCATTTATAGAAGTTTTCCCCTCTTTTAATAGCTGATTAATTCCATCTATTATTTCAGTTCTTCCTCCATAATTAAATGCTATATTAAGCTCTAACGAAGGATTAGGAAGATATGTTTCTTTTTCTACCTCATCTATTACTCTTAAAAGTCTCTCAGAGACTCCTTCTTTTCTTCCAATTACTCTAAGACTTATATTCTCTTTAAGCATAAGTTTCTTTTCACTTTTTAAAAACTGCTCAAATAAAAGCATTAGACCATTAACTTCTTCTGTTGCTCTTTTCCAATTTTCTGTAGAAAAAGCATATAAAGTTAAGTATTTAATTCCAAATTTTTTAGAAGCTTCTACTATGGCTCTTACGCTTTCAGCACCTTCTCTATGACCTACTAAACGATTTTTTCCTCTAGCTTTAGCCCATCTACCATTTCCATCCATTATTATTCCTACATGTAATGGTAATTTATTTTCTTTCATCTTCTCACCTTAATTTTTTTTATTAGAACAATTTTATCATATTTAATTATTATTTGCTATATTTTTGTAAATACAGCTATGTATAAAAAAGAAAAAACCGTTGTAATAACGGTTTTTATACTGTTGTAATTTCTTTTTCTTTTTTTGCTAAAACATCATCTATTGTTTTAATTGTAAGATCTGTTAAATCTTGAATTTGTTTTTCAAATTTTTTCATATCATCTTCAGATATTTCTTTATCTTTTTCTGATTTTTTAATTTTTCCATTTATATCTTGTCTAATTTTTCTAACAGCTATTTTTCCTTCTTCTGCTTCTTTTTTAGCAAGTTTAACATATTCTTTTCTTCTGTCAGCAGTTAGCTCAGGAATTACAAGTCTAATTATTTTACCATCATTATTAGGTGTTAATCCTAAATCTGATACCATAATTGCTTTTTCTATTGCTTTTATAACTGATTTGTCCCAAGGATCTATTGTCAATACTCTAGCTTCTGGAGCTGAAACATTGGCTACTTGATTTAAAGGTGTTGGTGCTCCATATTGATCCACTCTTATTCCATCAAGCATCGCAATACTTGCTCTTCCTGCTCTTATTCCTTGAAATCTATGTTTTGTCGCCTCTACAGCTTTGTCCATTTTTTCTTTAGCTTCATTTAAGAAATCTGCCATTTTTTATCCTCCAAAAATTTTATTCTATCAGATATATTTTACACTTTAGTAGACTAATTGTCAACCTATTAAGCCTCTACCACTTTTGTTCCTATTGTTTCCCCAGTGATTACTTTTTTAAGATTTCCTTCTTCTAATAAGTTGAAAACTAATATAGGTAAGTTATTTTCTCTACAAAGAGATATTGCAGTTTGATCCATAACTCTTAAGTTTTTACTTAAACATTCATCATAAGTAACAACATCATATTTTACTGCGTCAGCAAATTTTTTAGGATCTTTATCATAAATTCCATCTACCTTAGTAGCTTTTACTACTACATCTGCATCAATTTCTATTGCTCTAAGAGCTGCTGCTGTATCAGTCGTAAAGTATGGATTTCCTGTTCCTGCACCAAATATCACTACTCTTCCTTTTTCAAGGTGTCTTATAGCTCTTCTTTTTATGAAAGGTTCAGCTATTTTTGGCATATCTATAGCAGTTTGTACTCTTGTTGGTACTCCTAATTTTTCAATAGCATTTTGTAGTGCAAGAGAGTTAATTACTGTAGCAAGCATTCCCATATGGTCTCCAGTTACTCTATCTACTCCTTGGTCAGAACCAGATAAACCTCTGAATATATTTCCTCCACCTATAACTATTGCAAGCTCAATTCCCATATCATAAACTTCTTTAATTTGTTTTGCATAAGTTGCTATAGCTTCCGATTCTATTCCAAACTCTTGTTCTCCCATAAGTGCTTCTCCACTTAATTTTAATAACATTCTATTATATACTGCTTTCATAAATTAGCCCCTCTCTATTATTTAATTTTTTTGTAATTCACAGTTATAATAAAGATTAATAAATATAAGAATTTTCAAGTCTCCCTCTTAAAGTAAGAGGGAGATTTAGAGGGAGTTATTGTTTCAACTTTTGACTATCATCTTAAGTTATGCCATTGCACTCCACACCAAACAATTCTTTTATTTCAAAATCCTTAACACCGAGTAGTTACATTCATTATATTCTCTATGAAAAATCACAATTTTTTTACTCAAAAAAAGGGAAACAGATATCTGCTCCCCTTTATTAAATTATGCGTTTAATTGAGCTGCTACTTCTGCTGCGAAATCTACAACTTCAACTTCGATTCCTTCTCCAACTTTGTATCTTTTGAATGAAAGAACTTTAATGTCTCCAGCGTATTGTGCAACAGTTTCTTTTGCTACTGCTTTTACGAAAATTTGATTAACTAAACAATTATCTTCGTAGAATTTGTTCATTTTTCCGATTAATATTTTTTCAACTATAGCTTCAGGTTTCCCTTCTTCTAATAATTGTTTTCTAGCTATTTCTCTTTCTTTATCTAAATCATCTGTAGAAACTTGAGAAGATTCTAAGTATTTAGGATCCATAGCAGCTACGTGCATTGCGATATCTTTAGCTTTAGTTACATTAGCTTCTGTAGCTTCTCCAGACATTTCAACTATAACTCCTAATTTTCCTCCTAAGTGATTATAAGTAGTTACAAACCCTTCAGTTTTAACAACTTCTAATCTTCTTAAGTTCATGTTTTCTCCAATTTTAGCAATTAAATTAGTTAAGTGTCCTTCTACTGTTGTATCTTGGAAACTTGCTGCTTTTAATTCTTCAATTGTAGAAAGTCCTTTTTCTAAAACTATTGCTACTAAAGCATTTCCGAACTCAACGAATTCAGGATTTTTAGCAACGAAATCTGTTTCAGAGTTAAATTCTAATACTACAGCTGTTTTTGCATCTGCAGCTTCTAATGTAAATATTAACCCTTGAGCAGCTGTTCTTCCTGCTTTTTTAGCAGCTTTAGCTATTCCTTTTTCTCTTAAATAATCTATAGCTTTATCAATAGTTCCCATTTCTTCTAAAGCTTTTTTACAATCAAGCATTCCTGCTCCAGTTCTTTCTCTTAATTCCTTTACGTCTTTTGCTGTTACTGCCATTTAAAGACCCTCCTAAAATATGTGTTTTATAATCTAATGAATTTATGAAAAGAAGAATTGCATGGCAACTCTTCTTATTTTTTTCTATATTATTCAGCTACAACTTCTTCAGTTGCTACTACTTCTTCATTTCCTAAACCTTGTCTACCTTCGATTACTGCGTTAGCTAAAACTGAAGTAATTAAAGATATTGATCTAATTGCATCATCATTTGCTGGAATGATATAATCGATTCCATCTGGATCTACATTAGTATCTACCATTGCGATTACAGGTATTCCTAATTTGTTAGCTTCTGTAATTGCTAAAGCTTCATTTTTAACGTCTACAACAATGATAGCTCCTGGTAATTTAGGCATATCTTGAATTCCACCTAAGTTTTTATCTAGTTTTACGAATTCTTTTCTGATGTTAGCTTGCTCTTTTTTAGGTAAAGCAGACATTGTTCCATCATTTTCCATTCTATCTATATCTTTTAATTTTGCAATTCTAGTTTTGATAGTTTTGAAGTTAGTTAACATTCCACCTAACCATCTGTTGTTGATGTAGAAAGCTCCTGATCTTAAAGCTTCTTTTTTTACAGCTTCTTGAGCTTGTTTTTTAGTTCCTACGAAAAGAACTTCTCCACCATCAGCTGCAACGTCTCTTACTACATTGTAAGCTACTTCTACTGCTTTCAAAGATTTGTGTAAATCGATTATGTGGATTCCGTTTCTTTCAGTGAAAATGTATTTAGCCATTTTCGGATTCCATCTTTTAGCTTGATGTCCAAAGTGAACTCCAGCTTCAAGTAATTGTTTCATTGTAATTACTGCCATTTTTTTGTTCCTCCTAAATATTTTTTTGGTTTTTTTCCTCCAATAGTCTCAAAACTAATCGGCTTTCGCCACCGTGATTAGAAACAACTATTGTGTAGATTAACGATTGATTATATCAAGGAATCTCTGTTTTGTCAAGGGAAGATAATAAGTATTCCAAAGTTTTAATATCTGGGTGTTACAAGTAACACCCGTACTTTTCATAGTTTTATTTAACGTTTATTATTTTTTATACAAACTAAATATCAGTAACTAATTTTTCTCTATAATTTGATACAGATGTTACGCGGTCTGGGTAGTTGGGTCGGGTAGTTGGGTACGGGTATTTGGGTACGGGCGTTACTTGTAACGCCCTATCCTATTTCCGATTATTATATCTATCTTCTTCCCATTTCAAAGGATTATTCTTAATATATTCTATTACTTTTTGATAAACTTCCTCATTTTTTATAATATTTTCATAATAATTCCTATGCCAAACCTTATTTTCCGATTTGATTCCTAAAGTTTCCTTTATTCTCAGAGTTATTCTTGACTTTAACCCTCTAATTACCACTCCCAAGCTATTTCCAAAAGGAGATATTTTTGAATAGTAGTTTTCTTCTGATCTAGTCCCTATCTCAACATTTTCATCCCTATAAAGAATTTCTAATAAAAAATGTATATGATTTGGCATTACAACATAATAGGAAATCTCTATCCATTCTCTGATTTGTGATGTTTTCGCTATCTCTTCTTTTACTATTTTTCCAAAAGAGTTTAAAATCATTTCACCATTAATAATTTCCCCAAATAAACATTCCATTTCATTAGTGCAAATAGTTATAAAATATACACCTTCTTTCGAATAATCAACTCCTTTTAATCTTATTGATTTTCTATGATGAAGTTGAGGATTATATGTCATAACGTATCTCCTAAATATTTTTGGATGTTATATGTACTTATTTTTTATTATTTCAAATACTTTTTCAGCTGTCAGATTCTTCATACAATTAAAATGTCCTTTTGGACAAATTTTATCTCCATGAAGAGAACAAGGTGAACAAGGCTCATTTCCAAATAAAAGTATCGAGTTATTATCATATTCAAACATATTTGGGTCTGTAGGTCCGAATACTACAAAGCTAAGAGTTTTAACTCCTCTTGCCATATGAAAAGGTCCGCTATCATTAGTTACTACAAAATCTGCCTTAGAAAGTAAAGCTCCACTTTCTTTTAATGACAATTTTCCTCCAAGATTTATGCAAAAATCTCCAGAGTTTTTTCTTATCTCTTCAAGTTCTTCCCATTCATTTTTACCGCCAATAAGAATAATTTTTTTGTTGAATTTATCATTTATTAATTTTCCTAATCTAGAAAAATTTTCTTTAGTCCATTTTTTAGTTTCTTTACTAGCTCCTGGAGCAAAAACTACAAATTCTTCATACTCTTTTACTTTTTCCAAATCTTTAGCTTCAAAATCAAATCCAAGCTCTTCTCCTCTATACTTTAAACCTAGACTCTCAAGAGGTTTAAAATAAGATTTAACTATTGTATGGTCTACAGAGTATTTAATAAGTTTCCATTTAACTAATAACGATTTCCATAAAGCTCTCTTCTTATATCTTAAAACTCTACCTTTCACAAGTTTTGAAATCATTAAAGAACGCATTTTTGCATGTAAATCAATTATTAAATCATAATCTCCTATTTTTTTTGAAAATTTATAAATTCCTGCTAATCCTTTATATTTATCTTTTTCAAAAATTATAAGATTATCTATGTTTTTATTACCTCTTATTGCTTCTTTGAACTTATCAAGAACAATAAAATCAATAACTGCATTCGGATATTTTTCTCTAAGCTGAGTAAGTACTGGGGTTGTAAGTATTACATCTCCAAATGAACTCATTCTAATTACAAGGATTTTCACTTTCTTTCTCCTTCAAAACTGCTAATATTCTTTCATATACAAAATCTGATTTAATTTCCAACATACATTTAAAATGCTTTAGGGGACATTCATTTCCCCCATGAAGTCCACAAGGCCTACAAGTTAAAGAATTGTTTTCTATTACCTCACTATTTTTGCTCCAAGGATAAAATCCAAGCTCCTTTACTGTAGCTCCAAATATTGCCATAATATAGGTATCAAAAGCTGAAGCTATATGAATTGGTGAACTATCATTGGTAACTATTAAATCACATCTTCTTATAAGCTCTGCAAGCTGTAAAAGTGATGTCTCTCCTATGGCATTTATAGTTTTATCAGTATATTTCACTGATAGTTCTTTTTCTTCATTTCCACCAACAAGTATAAGTTTTATATCTTCTATCTTTTCAAGTTTTTCTATAAGTTCATTAAAGTACTCAATTGGCCAACGCTTTGTATTCCATTTACTTCCAATTGCAAGAGCAATTAATTTTTTACCTTTTATATCTTTATCCAAAAGAAAATTATCTATATATTTCTTATCTTTTTCT
>ERZ650305.999-NODE-999-length-11420-cov-4.573075_pt1 | contig 11420 bp, 10 predicted proteins | sample MGYA00376241_ERZ650305 | MGnify/ENA primary metagenome ERZ650305 (study PRJEB26733, sample SAMN07839276) | wastewater metagenome | biome: urban; feature: artificial channel; material: waste water | place: USA: North Carolina | collected 2016-02-25 ... | reverse complement strand
GGCAGGCTGAGCCGCCAATGCACACAGGCCCACGCTGTATGGCGTGGGCCTGTGTGCATCTGCCTGTGTGTGTGGGCGTGGCTGACAAAACTCAGCGTAGCGGCCCTGACCGGGCGCACGACCGCAGACAGTCAAGCAGGGCGGCAAGACCGTACAACAACGCCAGGAGGGTTTTGTGAGCGGCGCTTACTGCCCCGACCAGACAATGTCTTTCACCGACAAAGGCTTGGGAATCAGCTTGAGCTGGTGAAACACATCAGCAATGCGCTGTTGTTCGGCAATCACCTTGGCGTCCAGCAGGCGCACATCGTAAGTGCCGCGTTCGGCGGCCACCCGCACGATGTTGACGTCCAGGCCGATTTGCGAGGACAGCTGGCCGGCCACGTCCTTGAAGTTTTGCCGCGCCCAGGCGTCCAGGCGGGCGAGTTCTTCCACAATCAGCTTGACCACCTTGCCGTTTTGCTCGGCATAGCGGCGCGAGGCCAGGTAAAACTGGTGATTGCTGACCAGCCCGACGCCGTCGGCCAGCTGGCGCGCACCCAGTTGATGCTCGGCGGCGGCCAGGAACGGATCCCAGATCACCCAGGCGTCCACGCTGCCGCGCTCGAAGGCGGCGCGCGCGTCGGACGGGTTAAGAAACACGGTTTGCACGTCTTCGTATTTCAGCCCGGCTTTTTCCAGCGCCTTGACCAGCAGGTAGTGGACATTCGAGCCCTTGTTCAGCGCCACGCGCTTGCCTTTGAGGTCTTTCACCGATTTCAGCGGCGAATCCTTGGCCACCACAATCGCCTCGCCCTTGGGCGCCGGCGGCTCATAGGCCACATATTGCAAGTCGGCGCCAGCGGCCTGGGCGAAGATCGGCGGGGTTTCGCCCGTCGTGCCAAAGTCCACGCTGCCGACGTTCAGCGCTTCCAGGAGTTGCGGGCCGCCGGGGAATTCCGCCCATTTCACCTGAATGCCCAGCGGGGCCAGGCGTTTTTCCAGCGTGCCTTGCGCCTTCAGCAGCACCAGCGTGCCGTATTTCTGGTAGCCGATGCGCAGGGTGTCGCTGGCGGCCCGCGCCGGGCGTGGCAGCGCGGCGGCCAGGGCGGCGGCGGACAAGGCGCCCAGCAGGCGGCGGCGGGACGGTTGAAAAGCGTCGGTCATGATGTGTTCTCCAGGGAATTCGGTTCAGCGGGCCGGTGCCGGGCCCAGCTTGAGCAAGCGCGCAGCGTTGTCGTGCAGCACCGCTTCTACGGCGCCGTCCTTGAAGCCCAGCGCCAGAAAATCGTCAATCGACTGGCCAATCGGCCGGAACGGGTAGGACGAACCAAACAACAATTGCTCGCGCAAAAAGCCATTGCCGGCCTCGACGTAATCGCGCGCGCCCGCCACAAACAAATACATGTCCGGCACCACATAAACATTCTCGTGGCGGAAGGCCACGCCCAGAATGCCGGCGACATTGGGGTAAAAGCCGTGGTAGCAGACAATCGGCAAGGTGGGGAAAGCCTGCGCCAGCCGGCCGATGGCTGCCGGGTCGTTGTAGCTGGGGTCGGGCGTGGTCGGGCCGGACATGATGAACACCGGCACATTCAGCGCCGCGCAGGCTTCGTACACCGGGAAATACGCGCGGTCGTCGGCGTGGCGCGCCGGCTGGCCAAAGCCCGGCTCGACATCAATGCCGATCAGCCCCAGGCTGTTCACCGCGCGCTCCAGCTCATCCAGCGCCGGCTGCACGCCCTGCACAATCGGGTCCACTGCACCCACCCCCAGCAGCACCGGGTCGTCGGCGACAATCTGCTGGATGCGGTCATTGGGCAGGTGCTGGCCGGGGGTGTGGCGGCCCACCACCACGGCGTGGCGCAGGCCGGCGGCGTGGACTTCCTGCAAGAAGCCCTCGCGGGTCAGCGACGGGGTGAAGTGCTCGTCGTGGCGCGAGCCCACCCGGCGGTTAAGCCAGCGCGCCGTCTCATACGCCGCCGTGCCGGGCGTGGCGCCAAAAAAGTCGTGCAGATAGGCCGGCCGGCAGCGCATGTCGATGACGTTCATGCGGCCTCCTGTTCGGCCGGGGCATCGGCCAGAGTGCTGGCGTCAAACGGGCCGCCAGTGACAATCTTGCCGGCCGGGCGCAGCTCGGCCTTGCCCGGCAGCAGCGGAAACACCAGCTCGGCAAAGCGGTAGGCTTCTTCCAGGTGCGGGTAACCGGACAGCACAAAGCTGTCTACGCCCAGGTCGGCGTATTCCTTCAGCCGCGCCGCCACGGTGTGCGGGTCGCCCACCAGCGCGGTGCCGGCGCCGCCGCGCACCAGGCCAACGCCCGCCCACAGATTGGGGCTGACTTCCAGCTGGTCGCGCCGGCCATTGTGCAGCGCGGCCATGCGGCGCTGGCCTTCAGAATCCATCTGCGCATAGCGCGCCTGCACCTTGGCGATGGTGGCCTCGTCCACATGCTCGATCAGCGCATCAGCCGCCGCCCAGGCGGCTTCGTTGGTTTCGCGCACAATCACATGCAGGCGCACGCCAAAACGCACGGTGCGGCCATGCTGGGCGGCGCGGGCGCGCACGTCGGCGATTTTTTCCGCCACGGCGGCCGGCGGCTCGCCCCAGGTCAGGTAGGCGTCCACCTGTTCGGCGGCCAAGTCATGCGCCGCCGGCGACGAGCCGCCAAAATAAATGCCCGGATGCGGGGTTTGCACCGGCGGGAAGAAATTGCGCGCGTCTTTCACCGTGTGATATTTGCCAGAGAAATTCACCGTCTCGCCGGCCAGCAGCTGGCGCCAGATGGTGAGAAACTCGCGGGCTTCTTCGTAGCGGGCGTCGTGATCCAGAAAAATCCCGTCCCCGGCCAGCTCGATGGCGTCGCCGCCAGCCACCACATTGACCAGCAGGCGGCCATTGCTGACCTGATCCAGCGTGGCGGCCTGACGGGCGGCGGCGGTGGGCTGGGTCAGCGCGGTGCGCAGCGCCACCAGGAGCTTGATGCGCTGGGTAACGGTGGCCACGGTCGAGGCGGTCACCCAGGGGTCCAGGCAGCCGCTGCCGGTGGGAATCAGAATCCCGTCGTAGCCAAGCTGGTCCACCGCCACGGCAATCTGGCGCAGGTAGGCATTGGTGGCCGGGCGGGCGGCGTCGGCGCGGCCCAGGTAACGGGTGTCGCCCGAGGTGGGCAGAAACCAGAAAATATCAAGACTCATCGCACATTCCTCATTACAGGTGGGCAGCCGCCGGCGGGGCCGACAGTCGCGTCAGGGGATGGCGAGGATTCTAGGCAGCGCCGGCCAGCCGGCGGAAACGAGGAAAACTGCAAAGCTTTGCAAATAAAGTTATAACCTGTCATAACAGGTTGGCTGGCCAGTGCGGGTATACTGCCCGGCATCTTGTGCAACTTAGCATGCCGCCCACAAAACCCAGCGCAGCGATCATGGCCAGCACGCCGACAGAGCCAGAAGCACGGCAAGGCTGGGCAACAAAGCCAAGAGCGTTTTGTGGGCAGCGCTTAACCTTGGACTCCTTCGATGACGCCCCTGCTTGACCCCAGCCAGCCGCTGCATGGCCAGATTCGTGACTGGCTGCGCGGCGAAATTCTCACCGGCCGCTACCCGCCGCATGCGCGCCTGCCCTCGGAAAAAGCGCTGATGAGCCAGTTTGGCGTCAGCCGCATCACCGTGCGCCACGCGCTGGGCGTGCTGGCGCAAGAAGGCCTGCTCAGCACCGTGGCCGGCAAGGGCAGCTTTGTCGCCCCGCCCAAACCCGCCCAGGCGCTGGGCCGGCTGCAAGGCTTTGCCGAAGCCATGCGCGACCAGGGCTATCTGGCGGACAACCGGGTGGAGTCGCTACAGGAACGCCCGGCCAGCGCCGCCGTGGCCCGCTGGCTGGCGCTGGCCGAAGGCGCGCCAGTCACCGAAATCCGCCGCGTGCGCCACCTGGACGGCGCGCCGGTGTCGGTGGACCTGACCTATGTGCCGGTGGAGCTGGGCCGGCGGCTGGCGCAGGAAGACCTGGCCGGGCGCGACATCTTCGCCATCTACGAACAGGATTACGGCATCGCCCTGGGCTACGCCGAACTGAGCATCGACGCCGTCGCCGCCAGCGCGGAGCTGGCCGCCCGGCTGGAAGTGGCCGAAGGCGCGCCGCTGATTCATCTGGAGCGGATGACCTACACCCGCGACGGCCAGCCGCTGGAGCTGGACTGGATTCACTACCGGGGAGATCGCTTTCGCTATCGGCTGCGGGTGGAGCGGGAGGGCGGCGCCGAGGAGTAAGCGTCGCTCACCAAACCCGGCGCAGCGGCGCTGGCCAGGCGTGCGCAGACAGCGCGGGCGTCCAGCAAGGTCACGCCACCACGTCGGGGATTTTATGAGCCGCGCTTACTCCTGCGTCACCGGACTCAGCGCCTGCTTCACCGTCGCCTCATCCAGCACGTCGGCGCACAGTTCAATAAAGCGGTAGGCGTAGCTGCGCAAATAATGGCCACGGCGCACGGCGATGCGGGCGGTGTGGTAGCCAAACAGCGGTTCGCCGGCCACCACCGGCAGGTGGGCGTCGCGCTTGGGATCGACGGCCATCGAGGCGATGATGCCCACGCCCAGGCCAAGCTCCACATAGGCCTTGATCACGTCGGCGTCCAGCGCGGCCATGACGATGTCGGCGTTCAGGCCGGCGTCGGCAAAGGTGCGGTCGATGCGGGTGCGGCCGGTAAAGCCGTGGTGATAGGTGATCAGCGGATAATCGGCCAGCGCTTCCAGCGTCAGCGGCCCTTGGTGCAGCGGGTGCGCCGGCGGGGCGATTACGGCGTGATGCCAGCTGTAATACGGAAACGACACCAGCTCGGGCACGTCGGCCACTGCCTCGGTGGCGATGCCGATGTCGGCCTCGCCTTCCTGCAACAGGCGCACCAGCTCGCTGGGGCTGGCCTGGTGCAGCACCAGATGCACTTTCGGAAACGCCGCCTTGAAGGCGGTGACCACGCGCGGCAGCGCGTAGCGCGCCTGGGTGTGGGTGGTGGCGATGGTCAGCTGGCCTTCGTCGCGCTGGCTGAACTGCTCGGCCAGGCGGCGGATGTTGGCGGCGTCCAGCAGCATGCGCTCGACAATCACCAGCAGCTCCTTGCCGGGGTCGGTCAGGCCAAGAAAGCGCTTGCCCTTGCGGATGAACAGCTCCAGGCCAAGTTCGTCCTCCAGGTCCTTGATGTGCTTGCTGACGCCGGATTGCGAGGCGTACAGCGCATTGGCCACTTCGGTGAGGTTGAAGTTCTGCCGCACGGTTTCGCGGATGATGCGCAGTTGCTGAAAATTCATCGCGCGGCTCCCGGCGGCCGGGAAAAGTCTGGGCGGGCGAGCATGCCGGTCTCCTGTCGTGGGGGATCACGGGCTGTGATCCGGCCCGCCAGCATAGGCGGCGAGCGTGCGCGCCCGGAAAGAAGCGATATTTTGCGGCTTATACGTATTTGATTGGCGGCGCGCTCACCAGGCATAGCGCAACTGGCTGGCCGGCGGCGAGCTGGCCGGGGCGCCGTCGGCCGGCAGGCGCTCGACAAAGCGGCGCACGCGCGGCTCGAAGCGCGCAGCGTCGATCAAGAAACCATCGTGGCCATGTTCCGAATCGATCTCGAACAGTTCGCCGCGCGGCAGCAAAAACGCCAGGGTGTGTTGCTCGGCCGGCACATACAGCGCGTCGCTGATCACCGAGCCGATCAACACCGGCTGGGTGATGCGGCGCAGCACGCTTTCGTACACGCCGCGCTGGCGGCCCAGATCGTGGCTGTCCATGGCGTTGAGCAGGGTCAGATAGCTGTTGGCGTCAAAGCGCTGGGTCAGCGCGCGGCCGTGGTGGCGCAGCCAGCCGCGGATGGCCGGCTCGACGCCGCCGCCGTTGGCGAACAGCGCCTGGGTGGTGGCCCGGCCAAAGCGGTGCTCCAGCGAGGCCGGGCTGCGATAGCCGACCATGGCCATGGCGCGCGCGGCGGCCAGGCCAGCGTCGGGCGGATCGTGCGGCGGATAGTCGCCGCCGCGAAAGTTTGGGTCGGCGGCAATCGCCAGGCGCTGGGCTTCGCTCCAGGCCATGCACCAGGCCGAATGGCGGCCGCTGGCGGCAATGCTGACCATGGCGCCGACCCGGGCCGGGTCCAGCAGCGCCCATTCCAGCGCAGCGAGCCCGCCCATCGAACCGCCAATGACAAAGCGGATGCGGCGAATGCCCAGGTGGTCGGCCAGGCGCATGTGCGCGCGCACCTGATCGCGCACGGTGATGACCGGAAAGCGCGCGCCCCAGCGCTGGCCGTCCGGCGCCGGGCTGGCCGGCCCGGTGCTGCCGTAGCAGCTGCCCAGCGCATTGGCGCAGACAATGAAATCCCGGCTGGGGTCCAGCGTGCGGCCGGGCCCGAACAGCGGCGCCCACCAGACATCGGCGTCGGCCGAGCCGGTGAGCGCATGGCAGACCAGCACGGCATTGTCGCCGGCCGCAGACAGCTGCCCCCAGCTGCGGTAGGCAATGCGCACGTCGGGCAGCGTCTGGCCAGAGTCCAGCGCCAGCGGTTCGGCCAGGCGCAGCCAGTCGGTGTGCGGCGAAATGCGCGAGTCGATCATGCCGCCGCCTCAAGGCCGGCGCGGCGCAGGGCGTGATCGAAGTCTTCCTTGATGTCGTCGATGTGCTCGATGCCCACCGACACGCGGATCAGGTCGGCGCGCACGCCAGCGGCGCGCTGTTCGGCGTCGGACAGCTGCTGGTGGGTGGTCGAGGCCGGGTGGATGACCAGGGTCTTGGCGTCGCCGACATTGGCCAGATGGCTGGCCAGCTCGACATGGTCGATGAAGGTTTGCGCCGCCTGCGCGCCGCCGCGAATGCCAAAATTCAACACCGCGCCAAAACCGTTGCGCAGATACTGCTTGGCCTTGGCGTGGTAGGGGCTGTCTTCCAGGCCGTTGTACTCCACCCAGGCCACTTGCGGATGCGCGCGCAGCCATTGCGCCAGCGCCAGGGTGTTGTCCACATGGCGTTGCACGCGCAGCGACAGGGTTTCCACGCCTTGCAGCAGCTGGAACGCATTGAACGGCGACAGGCTGGGGCCGATGTCGCGCAGGCCTTCCACCCGGGCGCGGATGGCAAAGGCGATATTGCCAAACGGGCCGCCCGCGCCAAACACCTCCCAGAAATTCAGGCCGTGGTAGCCCGGCGCCGGGTCGGTGAACAAGGGAAACTTGCCATTGCCCCAGTTGAAGGTCCCGGCGTCCACAATCACCCCGCCAATCGAGGTGCCATGGCCGCCAATCCACTTGGTGGCCGAGGCCACCACAATATCGGCGCCATGGTCGATCGGCCGGGCAATATAGCCGGCGGCGCCAAAGGTGTTGTCGACAATCAGCGGAATGCCGGCTTCGCGGGCAATCTGGCTCAAGGCGGCAAAGTCCGGCACGGCAAAACTGGGGTTGCCCAGGGTTTCCACATAAATCGCCTTGGTGTGGGCGTCGATGGCGGCGCGGAAGGCTTGCGGGTTGTCGCCATCGACAAATTTCACGCCGATGCCCAGGCGCGGCAGCGTCACCTTGAACTGGTTATACGTGCCGCCGTACAGATGGCTGCTGGAGACAATATTGTCGCCAGCCTGCGCCAGGGTGGTGATGGCGATGAACTGCGCCGCCTGGCCCGAGCTGGTGGCCACCGCCGCCACGCCGCCTTCCAGCGCGGCAATGCGCTGCTCGAACACGTCGGTGGTCGGGTTCATGATGCGGGTGTAGATATTGCCGAACTCTTTCAGCGCAAACAGCTTGGCGCCGTGGTCGGCGCTGTCGAAGGTGTACGACGAGGTCTGATAAATCGGCACGGCGCGGGCATTGGTGCCGGGCGCAGGCTGTTGGCCGGCGTGCACTTGCAGGGTTTCGTAACGGTAGTGGCGCGAAGGCGTCTGGCTCATGTCTGGCTCCTGGAGTGAGTGGCGTCAAGCGCCGGACGCCACGCGCCCGGCAAGATCAGGCGCTCAGACTGGCACAGCGCCCAGCCTGGCCGGAACCAAGAAAAACCGCTTTGTTTATTCGATTTATTGCACAGCAAAAAAACCTGCCGACGCCATCGCGCCATCGCCACAGCCGGGGGTAGACTGCCGCATCCGCCTGCCCTCCCCACCGACAAGGAAGCCCCGATGGAATACCGCACCCTGCCCGGCAGCACGCTGCATGTCTCCGCCATTTGCCTGGGCACCATGACCTTTGGCCAGCAAAACAGCGAGGCCGAAGGCCATGCCCAGCTGGATTATGCCTTTGCCCGTGGCGTCAACTTCATCGACACCGCCGAAATGTACCCGGTGCCGCCGCGCGCCGACACCGTGCACGCCACCGAGCGGATTGTCGGCAGCTGGCTGGCCCGCCAGGACCGCGACAAAGTGGTGCTGGCCACCAAAGCCACCGGCGCCAGCCGGGGTTTGCAATGGATTCGTGACGGCCAGCATGCCTTCACCCGCGCCAATTTGCGCGCAGCGGTGGAAGGCTCGCTGCGCCGGCTGCAAACCGACTACATTGATCTTTACCAATTGCACTGGCCCGAGCGCAACACGCCGATGTTTGGCGAATTTGTTTACGATCCGGCCAAGGAGCGGCCGTTCACCCCGCCGCGCGAAACGCTGGAAGCGCTGGCCGAGCTGGTGGACGAGGGCAAGATTCGCCATATCGGCCTATCCAACGAATGGCCGTGGGGGCTGATGCAGTTTCTCAACGCCGCCCGTGAATACCAGCTGCCGCGCGTGGTCAGCGTGCAAAACGCCTACAGCCTGCTGAACCGCACCTGGGAAACCGCCATGCTGGAGTTTTGCCACCGTGAGCAGATTGCCCTGCTGCCGTATTCGCCAATGGCGTTTGGCCTGCTCAGCGGCAAATACCTGCGCGACCCGCAGGCGCGCGGCCGGGTGACCGAGTTTGACGGCTTTGCCCAGCGCTACAGCAAGCCAGGCGTGCCCGAGGCGGTGGCCGCCTACGCCGCGCTGGCCGAGGCGCACGGCTTGAGCCCGGCGCAGCTGGCGCTGAAGTTTGTTTATTCGCGCTGGTTTGTCGCCAGCACCATCATCGGCGCCACCTCGCTGGCCCAGCTGGAAGAAAACCTCAACGCCTGGGAGGCGCCGTGGAGCGAGGCGCTGGAACAGGCGGTGGCGGACATCCGCCTGCGCTGGTTCAACCCGGCGCCGTAAGCCGGCGACGCCTGGCGGGTTTGGTGAGCCGCGCTTATCTGAAAAAGCCATATCGTTGTGCGGATTCCTTGTTTAGCCTGGCCGGCCGGCTTGGGTACAGTGCGGCGCATCCCCATTGCACTTCAGGAGCGCTGTCATGTCCTTTACCCGTTTGCTGCGTCCGCACGCCGTGCGCGCCGCCTGCGCCGCGCTGGCGCTGAGCCTGTCTGGCCTGGCGCTGGCCGAGCCGATCAAGGTCGGCTATCTGCCGGTCACCGGCCACGCCAAGTTTTTTGTCGCCAAAGAGCAGGGCCTGTTCGCCCAGGAAGGGCTGGATGTCGAGCTGGTGGAATTCCAGAACTCGGCCGACGGCCTGAATGCCGTGGTGGCCGGCAAGCTGGACGTGGGCGCGTTTGGCACCACCGCCCCGGTGGCGCATATTTCCAAAGGCGCCAACCTGAAGATCATCGGCGGCATTATGGGTGGCGACGCCGCAGTGATCACCACGCCGGAAAACGCCAGTAAATACAATAAAATCAGCGCGCTGCGCGGCAAAAAAATCGCCACCGTGCGCATGGCCTCGGGGGACGCCGTCCTGCGCGGCGCGCTCAAGGACGCCGGTATCCGCTGGAAAACCGATGTGCAGATTTTCGAGCTGAAAAACCCGCCGGCAGTGATTGAAGCGGTGAAATCCGGCCAGGTGGACGCCGGCGTGGTGTGGGGCCCGCATGACCTGCGCGCCGAAGACCAGGGCCTGAAAGTGGTGATCCACTCCACCGACCTGCAACCCGGCCACCCGTGCTGCCGGCTGGTGGTCACCGACACCCGGCTGAAGGATCAGGCCACCTGGGAGAAATTCCTGCGCGCCATTCTCAAGGCGGAAAAATTCGCCACCGAGAACAAACAACAAACCATCGATTCGATCGCCAAATACGTCAAGCTCGACCCGAAACTGCTGTGGCGCGGGTTTTACTCACCGTATCTGGACCAATCCAGCGACCCCAACGTCAAGGGCGTCAAACACTTTGCCGACGTGATGGTGAACAGTGAATTCATCCCCACCAAGCCGGACCTGAACGCCGCCATCGACAGCCAACTGTACGCCAAAGTGCTGGCCCAGCTGGCGCGGGAAAACCCCAACGACCCGTTCTGGAAAAAGCTGCAAAAAGAGTACAAGCAAAAGGACGCATGATGAGCCAGGGACTGATTCTGGAAGGCGTGCACTTTGGCTATGACGGCGCGCCGATCCTGGACAATATCCACCTGCATGTGCCGCCCGGGCAGTTTGTCTCGCTGCTGGGGGCCAGCGGCTCGGGCAAATCCACCCTGCTGCGCCTGGCCGCCGGCCTGCTGGAGCCGGCGCGCGGCCGGCTGTACTGGGCCGGCCGGCCGCTGAAAGGCCCGGGGCTGGAGCGCGGCGTGGTGTTTCAGGATTACGCGCTGTTTCCGTGGATGACGGTGGTGGACAACCTGGCGCTGGCCATCGGCAAAGCCCGCCCACGCACCCCCAGCGCCGCGCGCCGCCAGGAAGCGCACCACGCGCTGGCCCGCGTGGGCCTGGACGACATCGGCGACAAATACCCGTTTGAATTGTCTGGCGGCATGCGCCAGCGCGCCGCCATCGCCCGCGCCCTGGCCATCGGCTCGCCGCTCTACATGCAGGTCGACCCGAAATCTCCGAACAAGGACATGCTCACGCAGATTGTCTACGAGTCGAGCCGCGTGGCGCGCTGCTACGTCATCTCGTATGACACGATCGCCCAGAACATCAAGGCGGACCAGAACATCGACCTCAAGGCCCTCGACCGCCGCACGGCTGCCAAGGACTTCAAGCAGTATGTCGCTAATTACGCGGATGCCTACGTCATCCTGACGGTCGCCAATGACAGCCGCACGACGTTCTTCTTCATTCGCTACAACATTATTTAAAGGCGCTGTAAATAAACGACCTCCACCACGGTTAGGGTCGATTCCATCGTTGAGTAATTTTTTTAGGTCTGCAACGGCAGAGGCAGGTGTGCTTTTCGACATGCCATGTGCGGAACGTGACTGTATTTCTTTTGGTGCGTTTTTTAGCTCATTCTGCCTGGCCGCCGGAACGGCCCGTGCGGATTCTTCTGGCATGGCTGACGATGATGCGGCGCATGGGGAAATTTGCAGACCGTTTTTTTCCGGAAGCGGAAGTCGTCATTTTTGGCCATCTTCACCGACGGGCGGTGAGCGGGAAAAAGGGGCGGCGGCTGTACGTCAACCTGGGCGCCTGTTTCCGCCATGCCAGATGCTGGGC
>ERZ650305.996-NODE-996-length-11437-cov-5.435073_pt1 | contig 11437 bp, 6 predicted proteins | sample MGYA00376241_ERZ650305 | MGnify/ENA primary metagenome ERZ650305 (study PRJEB26733, sample SAMN07839276) | wastewater metagenome | biome: urban; feature: artificial channel; material: waste water | place: USA: North Carolina | collected 2016-02-25 ... | reverse complement strand
ATAGAATTCAGGTTGAAGGCGGAACAGACGAACAAATGAAGACTTTCTATTCCTGCCTGTTCCGTGCCAATCTCTTCTCACGCAAATTCTATGAACGTAAAGCAAACGGAGAACCTTATTACTATAGTCCTTATGACGGTAAAGTATATGACGGATATATGTATACCGATAATGGTTTCTGGGACACTTTCCGTTCTCAATTTCCATTAACTAATATTCTGCATCCTACTATGCAGGGACGTTACATGAATGCCTTGCTTGCCGCACAAGAACAATGCGGATGGTTACCTTCCTGGTCAGCTCCCGGAGAAACAGGAGGAATGTTGGGTAATCATTCCATTTCATTACTAGCAGATGCGTGGGCAAAAGGGATTCGGACTTTTGATCCGGAGAAAGCTTTGAAAGCCTACGCACACGAAGCCATGAATAAAGGTCCTTGGGGAGGCGCCAACGGACGCGGTTTCTGGAAAGAATATTTTGAACTGGGATATGTTCCTTATCCGGAATCAATGGGATCGAGTGCACAGACAATGGAATATGCATACGATGATTTCTGTGGCTACCAACTGGCTAAAATGACCGGAAACAAACACTATCAGGAAGTCTTTGCCCGTCAGATGTATAATTATAAAAACGTATTCGATCCGTCTATCGGTTTTATGCGTGGAAAAGGCGTTGATGGTAAATGGCAGGAACCGTTTGACCCATTGGAGTGGGGTGGACCTTTCTGCGAAGGTAATGCCTGGCATTATACCTGGTCCGTATTCCATGATGTAGAAGGATTAATAGACTTGTTCGGAAGCGACCAAAGATTTACGACCAAAATGGATTCGGTATTCACCCTTCCCAGCACTATTAAACCGGGAACTTACGGAGGAGTGATCCATGAAATGAAAGAAATGGAATTGGCGGGTATGGGACAATATGCACACGGCAATCAGCCGATTCAGCACATGCCTTATTTGTATAGCTATGCCGGTCAACCGTGGAAAACCCAGTATTGGGTACGCCAGATCGTTGAAAGATTGTATAATTCCACAGAAAGAGGATATCCGGGAGACGAAGACCAAGGCGGTATGTCATCATGGTATATCTTGAGCTCATTAGGCATTTATGCCGTTTGTCCGGGTACGGATGAGTATGTAATTGGCAGTCCGTTATTTAAGAAAGCTACTATAACGATGGAAAACGGCAATAAATTCGTGATTGAAGCGAACAACAATAGTAAAGAGAATCTCTATATCCAGTCTGCTACCTTAAATGGACGTGTGTTGGATAAGAATTTTATCAGATACGACGATATAGCAGACGGAGGAATTATCCGTTTTGAAATGGGAAGTCAACCGAATAAAGAACGATGTACGTCGAAGTATGCTGCTCCTTTCTCATTGTCGAAAGAATAAGAAACTAAAAAGATATAAGAAGAATACAGTATGAAAAATAAAATTTTAACAGGTTTATTATTGGTTTTGATTGGAGGGTGGGGGAGTCTCTCGGCGCAGAGCGCCGGGAGTAATTATTCCCGTCAGGTAAATACCCTGATAGGAACGAAAGGTGTGGGTCTGACTTCGGGATATCTTTATCCCGGAGCCACCTACCCTTATGGAATGGTGCAGTTTACCCCCTCTTACTTTTCTAAACGTTCCGGATTCGTCATCAACCAATTGAGTGGCGGCGGTTGCGAACACATGGGCAACTTCCCTACTTTTCCGGTAAAAGGCAAACTGAAGATGTCTCCGGACAATATTCTCAACTATCGTATCAATATCTCTGAAGAAAAAGGACATGCAGGTTATTATGAGGCAATGGTGCAGGAAGACATCAAAGCTAAACTGACTGTGACCGAAAGAACTGGTATGGCGAGTTATGAATATCCGGCCGATCAGCAATATGGTACGGTAATTATCGGTGGAGGCATTTCCGCAACTCCGATAGAGCAGGCCGCCATCGTTATTACTGCACCGAATAAGTGTGAAGGATATGCAGAAGGCGGTAATTTCTGTGGACTCCGTACACCGTATAAAGTCTATTTTGTAGCAGAGTTTGATACGGATGCGTTGGAATCGGGAACATGGAAAAGAGATGAACTGAAGCCGAACACGACTTTTGCTGAAGGAGAATACTCCGGAGTCTATTTTACTTTTGATGTAAATAAGAAGAAAAATATCCAATATAAGATTGGGGTTTCTTATGTATCAGTAGAAAATGCACGCGAGAATCTGAAAGCGGAGAATACCGGATGGGATTTCCTGCAGATTCAGAATCAGGCAGAATCCAAATGGAATCATTATTTGGGTAAGATTGAAGTAGAAGGAACCAATCCGGATCGTACCACTCAATTTTATACCCATCTGTATCGTTCATTCATTCACCCGAACGTATGTAGTGATGTGAATGGGGAATACATGGGAGCTGATTTCAAAGTGCATAAATCACGTTCCAAGCACTATACTTCTTTTAGCAACTGGGATACCTATCGTACACAGATTCAACTATTGTCAATCCTTGATCCTGAAGTAGCCTCTGATATTGTTATTTCTCACCAATTGTTTGCCGAAGAAGCTGGTGGTGCTTTCCCGCGTTGGGTGATGGCTAATATAGAGACCGGCGTGATGCAAGGAGATCCGACTCCTATCCTGATATCCAATGCTTACGCTTTTGGTGCCCGCAATTATGACCCGAAACCGATTTTCAAAACCATGAGAAAAGGAGCGGAAGAACCGGGAGCAATGTCACAGGAGGTTGAGGCTCGTCCGGGACTGAAACAGTATTTGGATAAAGGATATTACAACGCTTCTATACAACTAGAATATACTTCCGCTGATTTTGCAATCGCACAATTTGCCTTACATGCCGTAGGAGATGAGTTTGCAAGCTGGCGTTATTTCCATTTCGCACGTTCATGGAAGAATCTGTATAACCCGGAAACCGGATGGTTGCAATCACGTAATCCGGATGGTTCGTGGAAACCACTGACTGAAGATTTCCGTGAATCGACCTATAAGAATTATTTCTGGATGGTGCCATACGACATTGCCGGTCTGATAGAAATCATTGGAGGCAAAGCAGCGGCAGAAAAACGCCTGGATGAATTCTTTACTCGTCTGGATGCCGGCTATAATGATGCCTGGTTCGCTTCCGGCAATGAACCGAGCTTTCACATTCCCTGGATATACAACTGGGTCGGAACTCCCTATAAAGCACAGGAGATTATTAACCGTGTATTGAATGAACAGTATTCAAGTAAAATTGATGGTCTGCCGGGCAATGATGATTTAGGGACGATGGGCGCCTGGTATGTGTTCGCTTGTATCGGTCTTTATCCCGAAATACCGGGAGTGGGAGGCTTTACGGTGAACACTCCGATATTCTCATCCGTGAAAGTTCATTTAAAGAAAGGGGATATGGTGATAAAAGGCGGTTCGGAAAAGAATATTTATATCAAGTCCATGAAGCTGAACGGTAAACCGTGTGACAGTACATGGCTCGATTGGGATCAACTGAATAATGGAGCTACGATAGAATACACTACCTCGTCCAAGCCTGACGTGAAGTGGGGAACTAAAGTGACGCCTCCCTCTTTCCCTTAAAGCAAATTAACGAGGCATATAAGTTTATATCATAAATTTAGGCACGGATTACACGGATTAACGCTGTTGTTCTATATATTCATCACTCTAAAAACCGTGAAATCCGTGTAATCCGTGCCTCCTAACCATCTAAGATTATTTTGTAAAAGTACTTATTTATAATATCAAACGTGAAAATGAAAAGAAAACTACAAAACATAGCTTATCTACTGATGGCTGCCGCATTAGTCACTTCCTGTGGCGAGAAGAAGCAAACAGCAGAATTCCCGGATTGGGCGTGGGCAGATTTCCAGCGTCCGGAAGGTATTAATCCGATTATTTCTCCTGACACTACTACCTTTTTCTATTGTCCGATGAGACAGGATTCAGTAGCATGGGAAGCGAGTGATACGTTTAATCCCGCTGCTACTGTTTATGATGGGAAAGTAGTAGTCCTCTACCGGGCTGAAGACAATTCGGCAACCGGTATCGGATCACGTACCTCCCGTTTGGGATATGCCTCTTCTGACGACGGACTACACTTCAAACGAATGTCCGTACCTGTATTTTATCCGGCAGACGATAGTCAGAAAGAACTGGAAAATCCCGGCGGTTGCGAAGACCCACGTGTTGCTGTAACAGAAGACGGGCTTTACGTAATGCATTACACACAATGGAACCGCAAACAGGCACGTTTGGCAGTGGCCACCTCGCGCGATCTTCAAACGTGGGAAAAACATGGACCGGCTTTCGCAAAAGCATACAACGGAAGATTCATAGATGAATTTTCCAAATCTGCCTCTATCGTAACCAAATTAATTGACGGCAAACAAGTGATTGCCAAGATTGACGGCAAATACTGGATGTACTGGGGAGAAAAGTTTGTGAATGTAGCCACTTCCACAGACCTTGTCAACTGGGAACCGATGTTGGATGAAAATGGAGAATTCCTGAAAGTGATGACTCCCCGCGCAGGTAAGTTCGACAGTGACCTGACCGAATGTGGTCCTCCTGCCATCCTGACTGACAAAGGAATCCTTTTATTTTATAACGGCAAAAATAAATCGGGCGCAGAAGGAGACACACTGTATACAGCCAACTCTTATTGCGCCGGACAAGCCTTATTTGATGCCAAAGATCCTACTAAACTAATCGATCGCTTGGATAAACCTTTCTATATTCCCGAATCAGACTTTGAAAAGAGCGGACAATATCCAGCCGGAACCGTATTTATAGAAGGACTTGTATTCTACAATCAGAAATGGTTCTTATATTATGGCTGTGCCGATTCACGCGTGGCAGTTGCCGTATATGATCCTCTCAAAAAATAAAGAAAACGTTCATAATGAAAATAACAGTTTATAAAATAGAAATTAAGACATGAAAAAACTTTTTGTATTGATTGCAGCGGCTTGTATGACATGTACTGCTGCGTTTGCACAAACTGTGAAACCTTTTAAGGAGGGTGAGAGAGCAGTGTTCCTGGGAAATAGTATAACGGATGGTGGGCATTACCATTCATACATCTGGTTATATTATATGACTCGTTTTCCGGATATGCCTATCCGTGTTTTCAACGGTGGTATTGGTGGAGATACGGCCTATGATATGAACAAACGCCTGGATGGTGATATTTTTGCGATGAAACCTTCCGTGTTGATGGTTACTTTTGGTATGAATGATTCCGGATATTTTGAATATAACGGTGATAAGCCCAAAGAATTCGGTGAGCAGAAATATCAGGAAAGTATAAAGAATTACCAGCAGATGGAGAAACGTTTTAAAGATCTTCCTGATACCCGTATCGTGATGGTCGGAACTTCTCCGTATGATGAAACCGTACAACTGAAAGAGAATACACCGTTCAAGACAAAAAATGAAACCATCAAACGGCTTGTTGAATATCAGAAAGAATCGGCAGCTAAGAATAATTGGGAATTTACCGATTTAAATGCTCCTATGACAGCTATTAATCAGCAATATCAGCAGAAAGATCCTACCTTTACCCTTTGTGGCAGTGACCGTATTCATCCCGATAACGACGGACACATGGTGATGGCCTATCTTTTCCTGAAAGCCCAGGGATTTGTAGGTAAAGAAGTAGCGGATATGGAGATTAATGCTAATAAAAAACAAGCCGTTAAGTCGGAAAATTGTACCGTTTCAAATATAAAGAAGAATGGAAAAGATTTGAGTTTTGACTATTTGGCAGAAGCTCTTCCTTATCCTTTAGATACTATTGCTCGTGGTTGGGGACAGAAAAAGAGCCAGGCAGAAGTGCTGAAAGTTGTTCCTTTTATGGAAGAGATGAACCGTGAAACGTTGAAAGTAACAGGACTGAAAGGCAATTATAAGTTGTTGATAGACGATGAAGAAATTGGAACCTGGAGTGGAGATGAACTGGCAAAGGGCATTAATCTTGCTGCTGAATCCAAAACTCCCCAATACCAACAAGCATTGACGGTGATGCACTTGAATGAATATCGTTGGGAAATTGAAAGAACATTCAGAGAATATGCGTGGTGTGAATTCGGCTTTTTCCAGCAAAAGGGATTGCTGTATGCTGACGACAGAAAAGCGATCGAGGTGATGGATGAAAACTTGGATAAAAACGTTTGGTTGAAGGGACGTCGTGATATGTATTCAAAGATGATGTTTGAAGCTGTCCGTGATGCTCGCCAACAGGAAATGGATGTTCTTATCAATAAGATTTATGAAATAAATAAGCCTGTTGTAAGAAAGATTTTACTTAGAAAGATATGATGCGATAACAACGTACAAATACGATAGAATACTCACCGTAATGAGAAAGAATTCTCACTGTAATGAGAACTTTTTCTCATTGCGATGAGTATTTTTTCTCATTACAGTGAGTATCGTTGAGAATATATGAATAGATAAGTACTCTTTGTAATAGCCTGATAATGTACTCCTTATTGTAGCTTTTGCATTAAAGAGACTACCTTTATTGAATTCTTAATTCTTTTTCCAGAAATCGGAAGTGAAAAGTAGTAATACTGTAAACAATTCCAAACGTCCCAAGAGCATTAAAAAAGAAAGCAGCCATTTGGCGGCATCAGGCAATTCACTCCATGAGAAGGCCGGGCCGCATGTGCCAAGTCCCGGTCCCATATTACCCATACTTGAGATTACGGTTCCGATTGATTCCAGAAAACCGACTCCCAGCCCCATCATGATAAGTATGCTGATGATAGCGATGACTGCATATAAAAAAGTAAAGGCCAATACTGTAGACTGGATGGAAGGAGAAATAACCTGTTTGTTAACTCGCACCGGGAGCACGGCATTAGGGTGAAGAATATGTTTGAATTCGTTTTTCACAACCTGAAACAGGATAACCATACGAATACATTTTATACCTCCTGTTGTACTGCCGGCACAGGCTCCGATTATCATCACTATTAGAAGGCATCCCCAAAGGATAGAAGGCCAAAGCATATAATCGGCTGTGGCAAATCCCGTAGAAGTTTGCAAGGAAATCACTTGGAAAAGTGATTTACGGAACGCTTCTTCTATCTCCATAGAAGAAGTCTGATGAAGCCAGACTGCAATAAATATAGTAAAGAAAGAAACACACCAGAAATAGAATTTTAGCTCTGCATCATGAATGAACTTCTTTATTTTTCCATTGAACATCAACAGTAATAGCGTGAAGTTGATGCCCGAAAGAAACATGAAAATAGAGATTACATAATCTATATAGGGTGAGTGATAATATTCGATACTTGCTTGTTTGGTAGAAAATCCGCCAGTGCTGGTTGTCGTGAAAGCATGGCATATACTGTCAAACACACTCATACCTCCAAATACTAATAAGACAATCAATGTCCCTGTCATTCCGGCATAAATACCCCAAATCCATTTAGCGGTGATGCCAATGCGGGGATGCACTTTATCATGAGTAGGTCCACTGGCTTCTGCTGCAAACACCTGAATCCCACCCACACCGAAAATCGGCAGAACGGCAATGGTGAAGAATACAATACCCAAACCGCCTATCCATTGTGTCATAGCCCGCCAAAAAAGTATTCCATGAGGCATTGACTCTATATTATTCAAGATGGTGGCACCCGTACTGCTGAACCCGGACATCGTTTCAAAAAATGCATCCGTAACACTTGGGATATACCCTCCTATATAATAAGGTAACATTCCGAAAAGGGAAAAGGTGACCCATGCTACACTGACTATGACATATCCATCACGGCGATTCAGGGATTTCACTGCGTCTTTCCCGATGGCGAGCAACAGAATACCGATGCTAGTGGTAATAGCCGATGAAACCAGAAAACTCTGCAAGTCATTCTCCTTATAAAAAAGAGAAACACCCCCACAACATAATAGCATAACTGTTTCTATTAGAAGCAGAAAACCCAGAATCCGGAATATCATCTTCGAGTTAATCATAAACAAGTATTTGTTAAATATTAAGTATCTAGTATTAAGTATTACCCATAACTGTCCATTTTTACCGACTAATACTTAATACTTGATACTTAATACTTAGTTAAAGAACTTCTCAATCTTTTTAATCATCATGCTTAGGCAGAATACGACTACATGGTCGCCGGGGCGGATTTGCGTATCACCTGTCACCAGGATACCTTCTCCGTTGCGGATCATTCCTCCGATGGTGGTGCCTTTGGGAAGTCCCAGGTCTTTAATCAGGTGTTTGGTTATTTTGGCCCCTTCCGGTACGGTGAATTCTGCAACGTCCGCATTGGCAAAAGTCAGGCATTTCACATTAGACACGTCGGCGTCCAGCATCATTTGGTAGATATGGCTGGCAGCAATCATTTTTTTATTGATAACCGTGCCGATGTCGAGACTCTCTGCCATACCGATATAGTCGATGTTCTCCACTTCTGCCACCGTCTTTTCCACTCCCATACGTTTGGCGGCGAGACAGGCAAGGATATTCGTTTCCGAGTTGCCGGTCAAGGCTACAAATGCTTCGGTATTCTTTAGCCCTTCTTCGATAAGCAGATCCATGTCGCGACCGTCTCCGTTGATAATCATTGTTTTGTCATCCAGTAGCTCTGTCAGACGGTTGCAACGGTTCAGGTCATTATCCACTATTTTCACCTGCATATAGTCCGGCACATATTGTGCGGTACGGACTGCGATACGGCTACCTCCCATAATCATTACATTGCGTACGTCGGCATAGTCTTCTTTGCCGGCTATCTTACGTATATAAGGAATGTATTTGCGGGTAGTGGTGAAATAAACAATATCATGCAATTTAATAACATCGTCTCCGCGAGGGATAATCGTTTCCGTTCCGCGTTTGATGGCCACTACGTGGTAAGGAATGTTGGGACCGCCTAATTGGTGCAGCGGTATATTCAGGATTTCAGCCTTTTCGCGCATCTTCGTACCAATCAGAACCAGCGAACCTCCGCAGAACTCCCACCATTGGCGTACCCAGCTCATGCGCATGGAAGATACGATTTCTTTAGCAGCCAGCATTTCCGGGTAAATCAGAGAATCTACTCCCAGCTTCTGGAAAAACTCTTTATTTTTGGGTAGAAGATATTCATAGTTGTCGATACGCGCCACTGTCTTTTTGGCTCCCAGGTTGGTAGCCAGCATACAGGCAGTCATGTTGCGGCTTTCGTCCGGTGTGACTGCGATGAACAGGTCGGCTTCTTTGACGCCCACTTCTTTCAATCCGGAGATGGAAGAAGGAGAAGCGGCAACAGTCAGCAAGTCAAAGTTGGCGCTAAGAGCACTTAGTTTCTCTTCGTCATCATCCATCAAGATAATATCTTGCTTTTCGCGCGATAACAGTTTGGCCAAATGGGTGCCTACGTTGCCGGCACCGGCAATAATAATCTTCATGTCAATTGATAAATTCTTTTATTTTAGTCAGAATCCCTTCTTCATCCATGCCGCACAGTTGGTATAGTTCGGCAACTGCCCCATGTTCTACAAATATATTAGGGATACCGATACGCTTCACGGTCGGTTTGTATTCGTTGTCTGCCATAAATTCGAGGACAGCGCTACCCATACCGCCTTTGATAATTCCGTCTTCGATGGTCAGGATACGTTGGAATTTACGTCCTGCCTCATGCAACAATTCTTCATCCAGCGGTTTCAGGAATCGTAAATCGTAATGGGCGATGGACAGACCTAAATCTGCTTCTGCCCGGGTGATGGCACGGGCGGCTACATTTCCTATCGGTCCGATAGTAATCACTGCAAGGTCGCTACCCTCTTTCAGTTTCCGTCCTTTTCCTACCGGAATTTCTTCCAGCGGACATTTCCAGTCCACCAGTACGCCGCGTCCACGGGGGTAGCGGATCACGAACGGTCCCTTGTCCGGCAATTGTGCCGTATACATCAGGCGACGTAATTCATGTTCGTCCATCGGGGAACTGATAGTCAAATTAGGGATCGGGCGTAAACATGCCATATCAAAAGCTCCGTGATGAGTAGGACCGTCTTCGCCAACCAGTCCGGCGCGGTCGAGACACAAAACAACAGGAAGATTCTGAATCGCTACGTCGTGGATGATATTATCATGCGCCCGTTGCATAAAAGAAGAATAGATATTGCAGAACGGTTGCAGTCCGTCTTTAGCCATTCCTCCGGAGAAGGTAACTGCATGTCCTTCGGCAATACCGACATCGAAAGCACGTTTCGGCATTTTTTCCATCAATATATTCATCGAACAGCCGCTGGGCATGGCGGGAGTGACACCGACAATCTTCGGGTTGGCTTCGGCAAGTTCCACCAGTGTATTTCCGAATACGTCCTGGAAAAGCGGGGGCATTCCTTCGGTGTTGGCAATGAAACGTTCGCCGGTGACGGGATCGAATTTGCCGGGAGCATGCCATTCGGTAGCGTGTTTCTCTGCCGGACCGAATCCTTTTCCTTTGATAGTGTGCAGGTGCAGGATTTTAGGTCCTTGCATATCTTTGATATCACGTAATACTCTTGCCAGGTTCTTTACGTCGTGTCCGTCTATCGGACCGAAGTAACGGATATTCATCCCTTCAAAAATATTCTGTTGCTGTGCCGCCATTGATTTCAGGCTATTTCCGAAACGGATGAGCGCTTTGCGGCGTTCTTCGTTTAAAATGCCAAGCTTGAACAGCATGCGCGAGAGCTTGAAACGTAGCTGATTATAGCGGTTGGAAGTCGTTAAGTTGAAAAGATACTGCTTCATGCCTCCTACGCTGCGGTCGATTGCCATATCATTGTCATTCAGGATAATGAGCAGGTTGTTCGACGTGGCAGATGCGTTGTTCAGTCCTTCAAAAGCCAGTCCGCCACTCATTGATCCGTCGCCGATAATGGCTACTACATGGCGTTTGGCGTCTCCTTTCCGGGCGGCTGCGACAGCCATACCGAGAGCGGCAGAAATAGAATTGGAAGCGTGTCCGCACGTGAAAGTATCATATTCGCTTTCTTCCGGAGACGGGAAAGGGCGGATTCCACCGAGTTTCCTGTTTGTGGAAAATGCTTCACGGCGTCCTGTAAGAATTTTGTGGCCGTATGCCTGATGTCCCACGTCCCATACAATACGGTCGTATGGTGTATTGTAGACGTAGTGCAGAGCTACGGTTAGTTCCACGGTCCCCAGGCTGGCGGCGAAGTGTCCGGGGTTGCAGCAGAGTTCTTTAATAATGTCTTGCCTTAGTTCACCGCATACTTCCGGCAGTTGCTCTACGGTTAGTTTACGTAGGTCTTCGGGGTAATTGATGGAGTTTAACAAGTTATATGTTGGTTCACTATTCATGATTCTAGGAAATTTAGTGCAAAAATACGAAAAGAAAGTATATTCGACCTCCTTTTTTTTATAAAATCTTATCCGGTATAAAGACGTATCTGTTTTT
>ERZ650305.985-NODE-985-length-11493-cov-6.948592_pt1 | contig 11493 bp, 6 predicted proteins | sample MGYA00376241_ERZ650305 | MGnify/ENA primary metagenome ERZ650305 (study PRJEB26733, sample SAMN07839276) | wastewater metagenome | biome: urban; feature: artificial channel; material: waste water | place: USA: North Carolina | collected 2016-02-25 ... | reverse complement strand
AAACCTCAGAAGCTGGAATATAACCATGGTGCCTTATGGCTGAGTCTGGCATTGGGGTTAATCGCCGCACTTTGTCAGTCGCTCGGAACTATCATTGCAAAACCTGTGATGTCAGCGGGCGCTGATCCAATAGCAGCATCGTGTGTGCGTATGCTTGTTGCGTTTGCGGCACATGCGGGGTTGCGGATAGCTCGGGTGCCATTTAGCCGGGCATCATCACCACTCACATTACGCGTGCTTGGTATCATCTGTCTTAATGGCTTGCTGGCGATGGTGTTAGGTATGACCATCTTTCTGTTCGCTTTGCGGCACGGCAATGTGACACTGGTGGCTATCATGTCATCAACATCACCTGTCATGTTGTTGCCGATCCTCTGGCTTTTTACCAGACAACGGCCCAGCCTGGGAGCATGGCTGGGCGCGATATTAGTTGTCTGTGGAACTGCGTTGGTGTTAGCCCGTTAAAACAGACTGATTTCTTCTGCGGTCAGTGCCCGGAAGCTACCTTCCGGGAGATTAGCATCTAAATTCAATGCGCCAATCCGTTCACGATGTAAGCGCTCAACATGGTTACCTACGGCAGCAAACATACGTTTAACCTGATGGTATTTCCCCTCGTGAATGGTGAGTAATACTTCACATGGTGTAACGATTTCCAGTTGAGCTGGTCGTGTCGGTTGGGTTTCGCTGCGTAGCAGAATTCCTTCCGCAAATAGCTTACTGGTTTCATCAGAAACAGGATCTGCCAACCAGACACGATAGGTTTTATCGCATTGCTTTCTTGGCGAGGTGACCCGGTGTGACCACTGACCATCGTTAGTAACTAGCACTAATCCTGTAGTGTCAACATCAAGTCGGCCAGCCGCATGTAGCTCATCGGCCTGAGGTATATCAAATAGTTGAGTAATGCCAGGATGGTTAGCATCCGCATTGGCACAAACATAACCCTGCGGCTTATGCAGCATAAAGTAGTAGAGATTTTCCCCTGGTTTTTGCAGGTTGTTATCATCGAGCAGAATAACATCCTGCTCGTTAACATGCAGAGAACCGCTTTTTGTTATGGCACTATTAACCGTGATGCGACCAGATCTCAATAACTGAGATGCTTGTGAACGTGAAATGCCAAGGCATTGGTGAAGGTGTTTATCTAAGCGCATTATTTTTCAATTTTGTGAAATATTGGTTTATTGTGCTCTAGTGTATTGCTTTTATAGTGCTAAGGATAATTATAATGTAAAGATAAGCAGGTTTACGCTGTACGGGATTACTCATGACGCCAATTCAATTAATTGCCGAAAATTATCAGAAAATAGCAATCAAAGATATCAAGTTAGGGATGTTTGTGGTAGCAATCACCAAGCAAAAAGGTGATATTGATTTTAAATCTGGCGTGGTGTCTAGTGAGTCCACTCGTCGATCATTACAGTCGATGGGAGTTCTTGAAGTTAGAATAGATCTTTCACGTAGTAAACATCAGCAGGAAGTATTAATCGACAACCCGGAGTCAAACCTTGCTTCCGAAGAGCAGGTGCAGGAGGTTTTGACGTCGACAGAAAAAACAGAATCCCGCAAGCGCGCACAGAAGCTTTATGCAGAAGCAAAAATTTTACAGACTAAATTATTAGATGCACTGAAAAATGGTGAAGTAGTCGATATTGCACCGTTAGAAGAAATGGCGGATGAAATGATTGATTCCATTTTCAAAAACCCGGATGCCATGGTTTTTCTATCTCGCATCAGAGAAAAAGACACTTATCTGATGGAGCACTCCCTGAATGTAGGGATGTTACTGGCGAATTTTGGTCGTTTTCTGAAATTATCCCGGCAAACAATAAAAGAATTGCTTGTTGGCGGATTGCTGCATGACACGGGCAAAATTATGGTCCCGGATGAAATTTTGCATAAGCCAGGCCGCTTAACCGCCGATGAATTTTCCATCATGAAAAGACATGTGGAATACAGCATGCAGTTTCTGGATAAATCAGAAGGGATCAGCAAAATCATGCGTATCGTAGCGGCCAATCACCATGAACGGCTTGATGGGCTGGGGTATCCGCGTGGATTGAAAGGACTCGAGTTATGCCTAGCTTCACGTATGAGTACCATTGTTGATGTATTCGATGCGTTGACGGCAGATCGTTGTTATAAAAAGGGAATGCAAGCTACTCAAGCGTTTCGTATTTTGTTACAAGGTTGCGGTACACAATTTGATGAAAAACTAGTAAAAAAATTTATCAAATGTATGGGTATTTACCCTGTAGGCGGTTTAGTTAAACTGAAAACCGGCAAACTGGCGCTGGTGCTTGAAAGTAATGAAAATACGCCACTACAACCAATAGTGAAGATTATTTACAGCACCACCGGTAAGCATTATTTGGACGTTAAAGTCATTGATCTGGCTAAAACGCCGACCGAAGAGATTGAAAGTACTGTTGATCCGAAAGAATACGGGATCGACATTAGTAAATTTTACTAAATACGCAATATCACAAGACACTCTGATTCGGAGTGTCTTGCTGTCACAAAACCGAAAACAGTTGTTTTTCAGCGTCACTGATTTGTTTGTTACAAAAAATCTCTAATTCGTCCAGCGGCAGGGGGCGGCTAAACAGATAGCCTTGATAGGCATGACACCCCAAACGTGCCAGATAATCTCTCTGTGCCTCAAGTTCAACACCTTCCGCAATAACGTTCAGATTCAGGCTCAAACCCAGTGCAACCACCATTTTCGCAATCGCGGCATCATTGGTGTCGTTAATAATATTTCTGACAAAGCTCTGGTCAATTTTCAGTTGATCGAGTGGTAAACGTTTCAGGTAGGAAAGTGAAGAGTAGCCAGTACCAAAATCATCCAGAGAGAAACATACCCCGTGTGCTTTTAATAACGTCATTTTGATAATGATATCTTCTATATCATTGACCAGCATACTTTCGGTTAATTCCAGCTTCAGGCGTAAAGGATTCGCGCCGGTTTGTTCCAGAATATTCAGCACCTCTTCGACAAAATTGGCTTGATGGAACTGACGTGCGCTGACATTGACAGCTATTACCAAGTTGGCCATTTCTGCATTATTTGCCCATGACGCAATTTGCGTGCACGCAGTACGTAGAACCCAACGACCCAACGGTAGGATCAGCCCACTCTCTTCAGCCAGTGGAATGAAATCAGCGGGTGAGACCATACCTCGTTGAGGATGTTTCCAGCGTAGCAGAGCTTCTACGCCGGTCAGGCGACCTGTGCTGATAACTTGTGGCTGGTAATAGAGTTGGAATTCTTCTTTTAAAATAGAATTACGCAGATCGTCTTCCAATGCTGCCCGTATCATCAGCATGTCCTGCATTTTTTGATCGAAGAAACGGATCGTGTTCCGTCCGGCCGCTTTTGCTTCATACATTGCCATGTCGGCTCGTTTCAGTAACTCTTCCACGCTTTCATGGTGATCGATAAATAATGTCACACCGATGCTGGGTGTGCTGTATCTCGGGTGGTTTTCAATCTGATAACATTGATTTAGGGCAAACAGTATTTTTTCGCTGACGTTTTTAGCCAACGCGGCTGCTTCCTCCATATCCTTGCTTAGGTCTTCTAATAGAACGACAAATTCGTCGCCGCCCAAGCGGGCCACCGTATCATCCTGGCGCACGCAAGTGACTAATCGCTGAGCGACTTGTTGTAATAAACAGTCTCCGCTGTCGTGCCCATAAGTGTCATTCAGTGTTTTAAAGTCATCCAGATCAATAAACAGTAACGCACCACATTTTGCGCTGCGGAAACTCGATATCAGCGCGTGTTTGAGTCGATCCAGTAATAACCGGCGATTGGGCAATTGTGTGAGGGGGTCATAAAAAGCCAGATTATTAATTTCTGACTCTGCTGCTTTGCGTTTAGTGATATCTTCAAATACCCAGATACTGCCAGACTGTGGATCGTTAGGGTTAAGACCATTGCCTCGTAATCGCGCCCAAAACTCACTGCCATCCTGGCGTTTCAGTTGTAACTCTTCTGCAAATCCGCCTTGAACCGTTGCTATAGCGGCCAAAGCACGTTCCCGAATAGCAATAAATTGCTCATTCGACAAATACAAATTTTTCGACGGTAAACCGTGCATTGCACTCTGGGCATAACCGAAAATCTCTTCAGCATGCCGGTTGGCAAGTTGAATTACGCCGTCGCGAATAAAAATAACGCCGGCTGGTACGTTGCTCAGAATGGCATGTTGTTCAGCAAAGGCAGCACGAAGATCTTGCCGCATCTGATCGAGCTGTGTAGCCAAGTGTCCGATTTCATCCGCGCGTTGCCAACCTACAGCTTTATCAAAATTACCATCGGCCAGCTGATGAGAAAAATCGGTCAGAGCAGTTAGTGGTTTCAATACGCGGTAATGCAGTGCGACCAAAATCAGTATCAGCGCTAGTACAAACTGAATAAGAAAAATATAGGTGTACGCGAGTTGATCCTGTTGCGACTTTTGTCTCATTAATCCGTCATCAACGTCTAACTCAACAAAACCAGCTAATTCGTTATTCAGTGTTAACGCTTGCGATGCAGTATGTAGCTTTCCCAGCCTGCGCTCAGGATGTGTCAGATTTAATATGGGCTCGTGTTTGGTATCGCTGATGGTTATCCGAATGACTTGTGGGTCGAGTAATAGTGCATTGGCGATTTTATCGGCGGAGTTAACATCAAAATTCCATACCGGTAGAGCCAGACTGTTGGCTAGCAACACAACGTTATCATTGAGATAAGATTCGATCTCTTTCGTCGTATTATCCTGACGGAGATAATTCAGCGCAGCAATGCCAATCAGCGCCGGAACTAATAATCCCGCGCACATCGCGATCACGATGCTAGTGCTCAGACTGCGGAATTTAAATGCTGATTTTAACGAGGGCAGGTGAGTTAGCATCAGTGTGCGCTCATTAGTTTACGGATCTCCGGAGCCAGATAATTTTCTTTTGTTATCAACTTGGCTTCAGTAAAGGTCGTTTTTGTTGTGGTTGCTTTGTTGTTTACGGCAGCAACCGCAGCTTTGATGCTGAGATAGCCCATTTGTCGCGGATTTTGAATAACTAAGCCATCAACATCACCTGTTTTTAGCCCATCCAACAGGAAGTCACTGGCATCAAAACCAACTAATTTTGTTTTGCCAGCCCGGCTTGCGTTACGCAAGCCGCGCAATACACCATCTGTGGCCGATTCATTAACGGCAAAGATACCGTCAATTTCTGGGGTTTTCTTTAATAGCTCGGTCGCACTATGCAAGGCTTTGCCTCGTGAACCGCCACCATAGACATCGGCTATGATCTTCATATCAGGCGCATTTTTTTTCAGGTAGTCAATAAAGCCTTTTGCTCGATCATCTGTAGACGCACTACCTGCGACAGTCCGGAAAACGACTACACGGCCTTGTTTATTCAATACATTGGCCAGATGTTTTGCGGCTAATTGTCCACTGGCATAATTATCAGTAGTAATGGAGGTTTGATGAGCAGTTCCATTAACAGCGGAATCTACCACAATCACTTTTATTCCTTGATCCGCTGCTTTTTGAATCGGTGCAACAAGACGTTCTCTGTCTGTGGGTACAATAATGATGGCATCAACATTTGGGCGGGAATACGTCTGTAAAATTCGGATTTGAGCATCGGTGTGGTCGTTATAGGAAGGGCCGCGCCAGGTGAGAGCGATATTGTTCTGCGTTTTTACTTCCTTAATTGCCTCATCTACCCCGGAACGCATAATGTCCCAAAAGACTTGATCACTGGATTTTGGAATAAATACAATGTTTAAATCTTTGTCTTTAGCAGTAACGGGCAGAGCAATGAAGAACAAACAGCTCATCATGATCAACAGGTAATTCTTCATAATTATCCCTTGATTCAATACCAATGCCGGATTCTTCTGACGATTGATGAATGTCAGTAGTAAGGAATCTGTGCTCGATTGAATAGCTTTTTCAATAAGTATTGCCTGTAAGAGGTAATTTTGCACAGAGTTTTTCGACATGGAGTCAAATATGGTTTGATGAAAAATCATGTAAAAACGAAAAAAGTCGATAGCGGGAAGATTGATTTTATTTGTTTAGAGAGGAAAAACATAAAAAGAGCGTATAAAAAAAGCCACCTGATTAGGTGGCTTTTAAATTTGGTTGCGGGAGCAGGATTTGAACCTACGACCTTCGGGTTATGAGCCCGACGAGCTACCGAGCTGCTCCATCCCGCGTCAATGGAGCGCATAATAGTGAGCTGACTCACATTTGGCAAGGAGTATTTTCAGCTTATTTTACTGTTGCTCAATAAGTTAGCGATTCGCCTGCAAAAGCAACAATCAGTATCTTCCTGTCAATTCATATCTGTTTTAGCAATTCACAGCTATAATGCGCGTTTATTTGTACCGATGAATTAGAGACGAATGGCTGACTTTTTTGCAACATGCCCGAAAGGGTTAGAATCTATACTGGCTGCTGAACTATCAGGGCTTGGCGCATCCGATATTAAAGAAACAGTCGCGGGTGTCGCATTTAGCGGTGAGCTTGAAGTGGCATACCGGGCATGTTTGTGGAGTCGTTATGCGTCCCGTATCGCATTAGAATTAACTTCTTTTTATGCTGATACCGATCTGGATCTTTATCTCGGCTGTTTCAGCGTGCCGTGGGAAAATCATTTCTCTGTAGACCAATCATTTGCCGTCGATTTCTCTGGATCATCCAAAGCAATTAACAATACCCAATATGGCGCGTTAAAAGTTAAAGATGCCATCGTCGATCGTTTTACTAAGCGTAGCGGTGTTCGTCCTTCAGTCGATAAAAAAATCCCTGACGCGCGCGTATTAGTACACTGGAAAAAAGATACTGTTACCGTTTCTCTCGATTTATCTGGTCCGGCATTGCATCAACGTGGCTATCGTGACGAAACGGGTGAAGCACCGCTAAAGGAAAATCTGGCCGCCGCCGTGTTAGCCCGTAGTGGTTGGCAAAATGAGCCGTTGCTCGATCCGATGTGCGGTTCTGGCACGCTGTTGATTGAAGCTGCAATGCAGACTTGTGATATGGCGCCAGGTTTATTACGTCGTCGTTTCGGCTTTGAAGGCTGGTTAAAGCATCAGCCAGAAATTTGGTTGCCAATTATGGCTGAAGCCTCTGTGCGGGCGAAACGCGGACATAAAGAGGCACTGTTACAAGCGGATCGTTTTGTTGGGTTTGATATTGATACCCGAGTATTACAACGCGCTAAAGCAAACGCGAATCGCGCTGGTGTGGGAGATCTCATCCGTTTTGAATCCGCCGATGTGATGCAGTTGCATAATCCTTGGCCAAACAGCAAGGGTTTCTTAGTCAGCAACCCGCCGTATGGTGAACGTCTGGGCGAATTTCCAGAACTGTTGAAGCTATACCAAAGCTTAGGCAGCGCATTGCGTACCGAGTTTCAGGGCTGGCGCGTGACAATTTTATCCGCATCACCGGAACTATTGAGCTGTCTGCGTCTGCGCGCAGAAAAACAATACCGTCTATTTAATGGCGCGTTGGAATGTCAGCTGCGTAATTATCAAATTGCGGATAATTCTGTCGCATCACAGAAAATGGTGGCGGAAGATTTTGCCAACCGTTTGCGTAAAAATATCAAAACGTTGGATAAATGGGCTCAGCAGGAAGGCATCGATGCTTATCGTATCTACGATGCTGATTTGCCAGATTATAACGTGGCGATCGACCGTTACACGAACCATCTGGTTATTCAGGAATATGCACCGCCGAAAACCATTCCAGAGCATGTTGCGCGTCAGCGTATTCTCGATTTGATGCAGGCAGCTATTGAAGTTACCGGTGTACCGGGTAAAAACGTGATCCTGAAAGTGCGTGAGCGCCAGAAGGGTGAGTCGCAATATCAGAAACTGAATGCCGAAGGGCAGTTGCTCGAAGTCAAAGAGTACAACGCGAAGTTTTTGGTCAACCTGCGTGATTATTTGGATACGGGTCTGTTCTTGGATCACCGTTATACCCGCCGTATGTTAGGACAAATGGCAAAAGGAAAAGACTTCCTCAATCTGTTCTCTTATACCGGTACCGCTACTGTGCATGCGGCACTCGGTGGCGCACGCACCACCACGACCGTGGATATGTCCCGCACCTATCTGAACTGGGCTCGTGATAACATGCGTCACAATGGCTTAACGAGCTGGCAGCATAAGTTTGAACAGGCAGATTGTTTAGATTGGTTACGTCATTGCGAGCAGACGTTTGACCTGATCTTCATCGATCCGCCAACCTTCTCGAACTCTAAACGTATGGACGATACGTTTGATGTGCAACGCGATCATATCGATGTGATGGCGATGTTGAAGAAAATTCTGAACCCAGAGGGGGTGATTGTTTTCTCAAACAACAAACGTCAGTTCAAAATGGATTTTAATGGTTTCGCTGAATTGGGGTTAGTCGCTGAAAATATCAGTGCGAAAACCTTACCCAAAGATTTCGCGCGTAACCCGCATATCCATAACAGCTGGTTGATCCGTCATGCCCCAAAGACTGACGTATCGCAGGAGCAAGCGTAATCATCATGGCTATTTATTCTATTCAGCAAGGGTATCTCTCATACAGTGCTGCGCCGTTATTAGATCATGTGGAATTGCACATTGAATCTGGTGAACGGCTGTGTTTGGTTGGGCGCAATGGCGCAGGTAAATCTACCCTGATGAAAGTGATCAGTGGCGAAGTATTACTGGATGATGGCGCTATCACGCATTTGCAGGATCTGAAAATTGCCCGTCTGGAGCAAGATCCGCCACAAACGGAATCGGCTACTGTTTATGACTATGTCGCTGATGGTGTGGCTGAATTAGGTAAGATCCTGGCTGATTATCATCATCAACTCACGTTATTGGCTGATCAGCATGATGACGAGCGTGTCATGCGTCGTCTGAGCGAATTGCAAGAGCAGCTCGATCAGCAACAAGGCTGGCAATTCGACACACGCATTAGCCAAATCCTCAGCTTATTATCTCTGACTGCGGATACCTTGCTTTCTGATTTATCCGGTGGCTGGCTGCGTAAGGTCGCATTGGCCCGTGCACTGGTTAATGAGCCAGATCTGCTGCTGCTTGATGAACCAACTAACCATCTGGATATCGACTCGATCGCCTGGTTGGAAGACTTCTTGCGCCAATACAAAGGTGCGATCGTCTTTATCAGTCATGACCGTGAATTTATCCAACGGATGGCAACCCGTATCGTCGATCTGGATCGTGGTGTATTAACATCATGGCCGGGCAACTATGATGCTTATCTGTCCGGTAAAGAAGAGTGGTTGCGGGTTGAAGAGTTGAAAAATGCCCAGTTTGATAAAAAACTGGCGCAGGAAGAAGTCTGGATCCGACAAGGTGTAAAGGCCCGTCGTACCCGTAATGAAGGCCGTGTTCGGGCACTGAAAGCATTACGTATGGAACGAGGCGAGCGTCGCGAAAAAGTTGGTACCTCTAAAATTCAGCTGGATGAAGCGGTTCGCTCCGGAAAAATTATTTTTGAAGGTGATGGTGTCAATTACAGCATAGAAGGGAAATCACTGATCCGTAATTTTGATTTCCGTGTCATGCGCGGCGATAAAATCGCCCTGATTGGCCCGAATGGTTGCGGTAAAACCACGCTGATTAAATTGTTGTTGGGCGATCTCCAGCCGGATAGTGGGTCTTTGTATTGTGGCACCAAATTAGAAGTTGCTTATTTTGACCAGTATCGTCAACAACTCGATCTGGAAAAAACAGTGATGGATAACGTGGCTGATGGTCGTCAGGAAGTCGATTTTGCCGGTCGTCGTCGTCATATTTTAGGTTATTTACAGGATTTTCTGTTCGAACCGAAACGGGCCATGACCCCCGTTAAAGCACTTTCGGGTGGCGAGAAAAACCGCTTATTACTGGCGAAGCTTTTCCTGAAACCATGCAACTTGCTGATCCTTGATGAGCCAACCAACGATCTGGATATCGAAACGCTGGAATTACTGGAAGAGTTACTGGCGGAATACCAAGGCACATTATTGTTAGTCAGCCATGATCGACGTTTCATTGATAACACAGTAACGCATAGCTGGTTATTTGAAGGCGATGGCCGGATCACTCCTTATGTAGGTGGTTTTGCCGATGTAATGGCGACTCGTCAGCAGCAGGCTGCAAAAGTGGTTACGTCAGCATCAGTGACAAAAAATACGCTGAATACGCGAGATAAAGAAGAAAAACCAGCAATACCGAAAAAAACTCGTAAACTTTCGTATAAGTTGCAGTCTGAGCTGGACGGACTACCGGCTCAACTGGAACAATTAGAAGCGAATATTGACTCAATACAATCTCAGATCAATCAACCTGACTTTTTCAGTTTGCCAGTAGAGCGCACCAAAGAGATTTTAGATGCCTTACAACAAGCTGAAATGAATTTGGAACAGGCTTTCGCCCGCTGGGAAGAGCTGGAAGCGATGAAGAACGAGGAATAGTGTCTAATGAACATGACCAAAATTGCAGCTATGTTGCCATTGTTGCTGACTGGTACGGCGTTTGCTGATCAGGATCCGTTTTATTCAATAACTGAAGTAGTTACTGCTGCAGATAGGGGAAGTGCTAATTTTGGCCCATGGGCGCTGAGTATTTCTGGCGATGGCAATTCTGTTGCCAGCATTGCTGTAACCAGTAATTGGTCTTCTTACTTCCGCATGGCTCCTGGTATGGATCTGGCTCATCGCTTCCGTTATGAAAATGGATGCACCGGGTTCCTGTCGAGTGCAACTTGTTCCGCTTATCTGGATACATCAAATTGGGCAGCAACCTGGTTTTCTGATTTAAGTGCAAATGCTGCACAAACGTTCAATGTGACGTCTGGATCATCGACAGCTGAGACAGCAGCTACCGGTATAGTGACCAAATATGGTGCAACTCAAAACCAATTTGCTGGGTATGTTTCAGTTAATGGACATAAACGAAAAGCGATTGCTAATTCCACGGAATTAACCGATGGAAGTACATTTGCATCTGCTTATGATGTTATCGCAGTTGGTTCTGATTATTTAGCTGTCGGTACGGAAAGTACGACAGAAAATATAGTTTTTAGCCAGTGCTACAATGGTTCAGAAATAGCCTCATATGCTAAATATTGTCCTGGCTATAATACAAAAGCGACATTTTGGCTTGTTAATGATCCCATTACATCTAAAAAAGCATCAAGCCCTTATATCACGCCTTCAACAGATTATCCGTACACAGGCAGTGCAATGGGAATTGTACAGGTTGATAGTAATAGCAACTATGTAGCTGTTGGTTATTCATCTACCAAGGGTTATAACTCGTATGCAAAAAATCTTGCAGTTTATTGGGATTTGGATGCCGGCTCGTTAGATTCATCTCCCGTTGCAGTACCTATTTTTTCCGGGGACGATAATCCTGGAACCAGTGATAATAATATTGATAACAGCTGGGCTGTAGGTATCAATAATGATGGCTATATCGTTGGTAAC
>ERZ650305.978-NODE-978-length-11509-cov-4.337087_pt1 | contig 11509 bp, 10 predicted proteins | sample MGYA00376241_ERZ650305 | MGnify/ENA primary metagenome ERZ650305 (study PRJEB26733, sample SAMN07839276) | wastewater metagenome | biome: urban; feature: artificial channel; material: waste water | place: USA: North Carolina | collected 2016-02-25 ... | reverse complement strand
CCTTTGCATGCCAAAACCTGTTCATGCGCATGACGTACCTGGGCTTCATCAGTAATATCAGCGGCAATTGAAACATGACGTTCTGGCTTGAACAAACCGACACGCACAGCTTCCAGTTCATCATAACGGCGTGAGGTCAGCACCACCTGTGCGCCCTGCAAAGCACATTCTCTTGCCAATGCCTTACCCAAACCAGAAGAAGCCCCTGTAATCCATACCACTTTATTTTCAAGGTTTTTTAGCTTTGCCATATCAATGATCCCCTATGCCTGATGACGCATAAATTTTAAGAAGTAATCCACATAAATGACCGCAACCTGCTGATCCAGTTGAGTGCCTAGTTTTTCCAAACGCTTATAGCCTAGATGTGTGGTCATGTTGATCACACCATTGAGGGTTTTATCCACCACAAAATTGAACTTCAGGCATTTTTTGAACGTATCCACGGCATTTTTCCGCACTTCATCATCCGGGTTTCCAAGATCCATGTAGCATCCCAAAATCTGGATCTTGATCTTCTCTTCTTCAAAATTTCTGCGGATCCTCTCCACCAGCTGCGGTGTTACTTCCTCATAAGAATTGATCTCCGAAAATGCTTTTGGCAGCACAAGCTGTGCTGCCTCAATGCTTTCGGATCTCAATAGTTTTGCCAGATAATCCACCGGCTGTTTTCCATAGTCATGCGTTCTCGCTGCTACTAACATATTGATCTCCTCTTTATTATTTTCAGAATTCAAAGAATTTTATAGCGTCCAAATCACCTCTTAGTTTTTCATATTCATCAACAGAAAAAGGTTTTATCGGCAACCGGCAAGAACCGCAATCAATACCTATCAGCTTCATAATCGCTTTGCCACCGCGCACTCCGCCACCATATTTAATAATAACCTCCACGGTACGTATGGATTTTATCTGATTGTGGCGAGCCGTTTCCAAATCGTTCATTTTCATTGAATCAAAAATAGCCTGATAGACATTAGGTATATAATTATACGTACTTCCAACTCCTGCTACAGCTCCCATAGCCAAGCCGGAAATAAGAATTTCATCATAACCATGCAATACTTCAAACCGATGTTGCTCCAACTCTATGCAAACTCCCATCTCCATCAGGTTATTATGAGTAAACTTAGTACCCACCAGATTAGGTATTTTCTTTTTCCCTTCTACCAAAAACTTATCCACCGGCAAATTAACCCCTGTAATCGATGGCATATTATAATAATAGAAAGGTAAGCCAGCAGCAGAGTGGCAAATAGGTGCAAAAAAATCAACTAATTCATCTACTGTTCCCGGTTTAAAAAAAGAGGGAGCAATTGAAGCAATAGCATCGGCCCCTACTTGTGCAGCATGACGTGCCAGTTCCATTGCACTTCGTTGACAGTTTGAGCCTACATGAGCTATGACCTTGAATCGCTTACGGGCAGAAACGAGCCATTTTTCAAGAATTAATTTACGCTCATCGATCGTCAATGAAGAAAATTCACCGGTTGTGCCGCACACAAATACCCCTTTGATAGGAGTCGATGCTATCCAATCAGCATATTTATCAATAACAGATAAATTTACGTCCCCATTCTCATCCAATGGGGTGAAGGTGGCCGCAACCATACCTTCCAGTTTTTCATAATTGTTCATAGTGCATTTAATTAGATTGTTATTTTACTTTATTTTCAGAAAGTTCCTTTCAAAATTAAGGGAGTTCGTATACCAGGTTGTATTTCACCGCTTACCACGTAAACGTCATTCCCCATATAAACCGCATTTGTCGTAACAGGAATAGGATAAGGGCAGTCTAAAGAATCCACCAAAGAATTTGTTTCTGTACTGATGACTCGTAACTTACGGCTAAATCCCGGATGCTCGGGAGATGTAGGTAGTATTTCTTCAACTCCTCCCAGTAGTATTATCTTGTCTTTTTCATATGGAATAGCAGTCCCCGCCATTACAGGAAAATTACCAGCTATTTTGCTCCATTTCCTGCTACCTGGTTCATATACGTACCCCTCCGTATATTCTACCATCACTTCATTCGGAGCATAACTCCTTCCACTAAAAAGATAGAATCGTCCTCCCTGAACTACACTCACCGCATAGGCGAGCGATGGTCCCTCCCAACCGGGCATCTTCTGCCATCCTTTTTCTTTATGCAATAAATCAAGCATATAAAAATGATTGGTCGACTGTTCATTTGTCATAGTTTCCTGCCCCCCAGCAATATAAATACAGTTATCCCCAATAGCCCCCGTTGCATTTGCCAACGGAACCGGTAAAGCCGGATAACTAACAGAATCTACTACAAATGAAACGCCCTCTTTTTTTATGAGAAAAACTTTATCGCTACATTGCATACGATCGCATCCTCCAATACATAATAACCCTTCCGGCAAGCATATCGAAACTCCATAAGCTAATGGGCTGTTAAGGAAATCATCATAAACAGTCCACTTATCCATGTGCAGATCATAACTATATAAAGTAGACCACCAAGTTTTAACTCCTCCCTCCCAAGGATATTTATCAGGAAAGTTGGCTCCTCCCAGCACTAGTAATTTATCCTCTACTATTCCTGAGTATGCACCAGCCAATCCAACGTTTTTCAGCATACCGGTACATCCCGGAAGTAACAATGAGTTTTCCCATTGCATTACTATCTTATTTTCTCCTTTTCTCGAACAAGCCGTATTCATATATGATAAAATTAAAGATAAATATAAAATAAAAAAATACAGTTTTCTCATATACTATCTATCCTTTCTTCTTCGTTTTTCTCTGCCATCAATTCCAGACTCCGGTTCACTTTAAAAATCTTATAAACCTCAAAATGTCTTTCAATGGCATCACGATAGCCTTTCTCATCTCCTTTTCTTATAAAATCCAATAAATCAGCATGAGTAGCTATTCTGCCGCTTTTACTCATCTCTATATTTATAGGTTTTAAGTAGTCTTTGAACTTTTCTTTCACATAGACAAGTATAGGATGAATGATTTCCTGAAATTCAGATATTATTTTATTTCCCGTAATTTTGTATAGTTTTGTATGAAAAGCCGATTCGCTGATTAACGCATACTCGTTATTCTCGAAAACAATTCCCATTTTCACAATCTCGCTCAATTCCTCAATATCTTTAGGAGTTATCTTACGGAAAATATCACTTGATATTCCTATTTCAAGTGCGATTCTGAAATCCAATAAATCCAAAATTGTTTCTTCACTCAAAACACGAGGATCTATCACTCTTTTCATTCCACCTAAAATGGAAGGTTCAGTCAAAACCATTCCCTTACGAGGGCGCGCATGAATCAGTCCCATCATTTTCAAACGGCTCAAAGCTTCTCTGACAACACTTCTTGCAACTCCTAATTCTGCGGCCAGATTATTCTCATTGGGAATAGAATCTCCACATCTCAAATCATTCTTTTTAAAGTAGGTAAGTAAGCTGTCTTCTACCTGATCGATCAATGTTGTTTGATTAATTTCTATCTTCATATTACTAGATTTTATTATTTGTATTATTTGTCAGACAAATAATACAAATGCAATATTAAGAGATTTTTTTTAGAATGCAAGGGAATTATAATAAGAAAATGCACATTTATGTTGAAAAACATACTTTTAGTACATATTGAGCTCTCATTTAGAACAATAGCAAGAGCAGAGATACTCATTTTAAACATAGTAGCGATATCTACTTATTATAGTGAAGGCATAAATTCATAAGATAGGATACCCAAAAAATAAGCAATTAAAGATACAGACAAAATCACATATAAAAATCTAGGTTATGTCTATTGTATCTTTTATCTTTGCAACAATCAAAAAAAGCGATTATATGAGTCCTGATTCAGAATATACAGAAACACATGAGAATAAAATCTATGCCACTCTTGACAAACTAGGAATAGCGTATCAAAGTCTACACCACCCAGCCATAATGACTATGGAGGAAGGAGCAGAAATAGCCCAAAAGCTAGGTTGTACTTCATGCAAAAGTCTGTTTCTGACTAATAAACAGCAAGAATACTTCATGCTCTTATTGCCCGCAAATAAAAAATTGAAAACAAAAGAACTTGCCGGGCAGATAGGTAGTTCCCATCTCTCTTTCGCTTCCGAAAAGGCAATGGAAAATCTCTTGTGTACTTTTCCGGGGGCTGTCAGTATTCTAGGTCTTATCTACGATAAAGAGAACAAAGTACAGCTCCTGATTGATAAAGAAATTCTTGAATCAACATATATAGGATGTCATCCATGCGTAAACACATGCAGTCTAAAAATCAGGTTGGAGGACATTCTTAAAATACTATTGCCCAAAATCAGTCATCAGAATTTTAATATCGTGGAGTTATAATCCGAAATTACAAAGTCGTACATTCTGCAAAAAAAACGAACATTTAAGCTAGTTTCACGACTTAATTAAAGTACATGTCTTGTTCCTCGGTGAGAAACACATCGTTGCACACCGAGAAACGGGTCGTTCCTTTTAAAGGAACGGGGCTTTGGTTTTAAACCAAAAAACAAGCCATATAATCAGCTAAATATCAGCGTATTATCAGATTGCTATTCCAACTAATAAGCATATTGGAATTTTATTGACAACTTACGATAGGATGGGAATGATAGAATAACAGAAAGGATAGAAAAATTCATTTTAAACATGGTGACGGTATCCACTTATGATAGTGACGGTATATTCGTGGGATAGGGTAACCATCCCGACCGGATAGTGACGCTATATTTTTGCTTGGGAAAAAGCATAAAAAAAGGCTATCTATCCCAGACAGCCAATCTTTTGTTAACCTTAAATCTAATACTATGAAAAACACATTGCAAAGATACGGACTTTCTGCATATCTCCAAATTTTCAGGCTCAAGTAGCGTATCTTATAACATGGTTTAATAGAAGTAACAGTTTCGTTAACATTTAACATAAATCCATCGGATATTAACAAATATCCGATGGAGTAGATTCAGAGATTACTCATATCGCAATGAACGAGCAGGTTTGCTCATTATTATTTTCATTGTCTGGAAAGCCACTGTCACAAATGAAATGAACAACATCAGCAATACAGGTACTATAAAGAACCACGCTTTGAGATCGGTACGGAAAGCATAATGGCTTAACCAGGCATTCATACTAAACCAAGCTACCGGAAGAGCTATAACAACTGCAATCAAAATCAACTGGAAAAATCCTTTGACCAACTGATAGAAAAGATTCCAGCGGGAAGCTCCCAACACTTTACGTATTCCCATCTCTTTGGTGCGGGTGGAACAGGAAAACATGACTAATACCCAAAGTCCGAGACAGGAAATAAAGATTGCCAATCCGGTGAACGAACCGATCATCGCTCCGAAAACCTCGTCTTGCCGATATTGGTGGTCGAAGAACTGATCGAGGAAGAAATAATCAAAGCTGGAATCCGCAAAATACTGATTCCAGATCTCTTGCACTTGAGATACCAGTTCACGGGGATTTCCGGAAGCCATCACAACAGAGATATAACGCTGGGGCAACCAATCAATTTTATCTTTATGAATCAGCATGATAGGTGTATAGTTCTTGCTCAACGCCTGCTGATGATAATCTTTCACCACTCCGATAATCTGCATCGGCGCATCAGTACATTCCACTGTTACCAACTCGCCTATCGCCTCATCATTGGAAGCAAATCCCAGATTACGTACAGCTGTTTCATTAATCACCAGTTTATCGACATCATCACCATATTCTTCGGAGAAACTTCTTCCGGCTACTATCTGCAAACCGTATGCATCCGCATAATCAGGATCACAAGCCAGCATCTCATAAAGACGGTTCTGCTTCAAAGCGTCATTGGTGCGACGATTGGAAAGGAATGTGGCCACTTCTTCGCCCGGCACGGCACCGGAAAAAGTAACCCGATGGACCAGAGGAAGACGCGCGATTGCTTTTTTCATTGCTTCCAACTTGATATTCTGCCCCTCTGTATGTCCCGGAAACTTAACCACTAATGTCTGGCTGGTTTTCACTCCCAAAGATTGATTGCGCATAAAATTCAGCTGTGCAAAAACAATCAATGTAACACAAAGTAAAATCATGGAAGCTGTATACTGGACAACCACCAGTACCTGACGGGTTCGGTCGCCTGACTTGCTATGCAAAAACTTCCCTTTCAACAAGGTTATAGGTTTGCGATTCAACAAAGCCAATGCCGGATAATACCCGGAAATAAATATTCCGGCTATAAAAACGAGAACCAGCAAAATCCACCAGTAATCCATGAACCAGACAGAAAACGTAACTGTACGTCCTACCAATTGGTTGAAATGTGGAAGAACCAGTTCTATTAATCCCACAGCTAATATGAAAGCTATCAGATTCATAACCAAGGCCTCAAACAGGAATTGATAAATCAACTGTTGGCGGAAAGCTCCCACTACCCTGCGCACTCCCACTTCTTTAGCACGCTCCATCGAACGTGCTACGGTCAGATTGATATAGTTAATCCAGGCAATAACCAGAATAGCGACAGCCGCAAAAATCAGGGCGATCATAGCAGAACGATTTCCTTTGGTTTCCGTCTCATAGCCTATCTGTGGGGTGAGATGTATATCTGCCAAGGGAATTAAAGACACGCCCCACGTCTTATTTTTCAGTGCTTCCTCTGTCTTGTATTTCTCCGCCATCACAGGAAATTCTTTTTCTATCTCCGCTTTTCTTTCCGGTGAATCGAGCAAAACATACGTATAGGCTTCATGCTTATACCAGTATTCCTGCATATATTGAGGCAGAGAGGCATAGGAAATCAGAAAATTATAATGAATGTGTGAGTTGGAGGGCATTTCTTTCATGACTCCGGTCACTTCGCACGATACTTTATCATACGTTCCGGTAAAGATCAGAATTTTGCCGATAGGGTCTTCATCTTTGAAATACTTACGGGCAATACGTTCGGTGATTACCACTTGCCGGGGCATGGAGAGACAAGTCTTTTTATCCCCTTTCAGAAGTTCGAAATCAAAAAGACGGAAGAAGCCCGGATCGGCATAGGCTATCTGATTCTCCCGTAATGTCAGTTCGCCATATTTCACAATCTGCTCCGGTTGGAGATGGGTAGCGATACGGGTATAATCTTCGATTCCGGCAAGATTCTCTTTCATGGCCGAGGCATATCCGAAAGAGCTGGTCGCCCAGTAATCGGTCAGGACTTCCCCTTCATGAAAAGTACTTTGCACCCGATAGATATGGGCATATTTCGTGTGCATTTTATCAAAGCTGAACTCAAAAGTGACATAGGTTAGCATCAGTAATGCCGATGCCATTCCGATTGCCAATCCAAAGATATTGATGAAACTGAACTTCTTCCGCTTCATCAGATTCCGATAGGCACTATTCCAGTAATTCCCTATCATACGGTTTCGTTTTTAGATGACGTTTTCTTTTCCAGCGGACGGTTGATGTTTTCGGCTACAATCTGTCCGTCCAATAGTTGGATGACCCGGTGTGCATACTTCGCATCCCGCTGTGAGTGGGTGACGATAATGATTGTGGTTCCCTGACGGTTGAGTTCGCTCAACAGTTCCATCACTTCGATGCCATTCACCGAATCCAGATTTCCGGTAGGTTCGTCGGCCAGCAGTAGTTTACATTCGGTCACTACGGCACGGGCAATGGCTACACGCTGTTGCTGTCCGCCGGATAACTGCTGGGGATAATGATTCGCACGATGTAACAGGTTGACTTTTTCGAGCACTTTATTGACTCGTTCTTTCCGTTGGAGAGTCTTCATACCCAGATAGACAAGTGGCAGTTCCACATTCTCATACACGGTCAGTTCGTCAATCAGGTTGAAACTCTGAAAGATAAAGCCCAGATTACCTTTCCGCAAAGCAGTCAACTGGTTTTCAGTCATTTTATCGACTTGCTTCCCCTCAAAAAAGTAAGAACCGGAAGTCGGAGAATCCAATGTACCGAGAATATTCAGCAAGGTGGATTTGCCGCATCCTGACGGTCCCATTATCGCTACAAATTCTCCTTGTTCCACCTGTAAGGTGACATCATTCAATGCTTTTGTCTGCACCTCTTCTGTGGTGAAAAGCATAGATAGTTTTTCTGTTTTAATCATAATAATTATTCATTATTTTAGTATTAGTTTCTCATTGTCTCCAAATAATTCATAGCCGGATATGATTACTTTCTCACCCGGAGACAAACCGTCTGTCACCTCGTAATACAGTGGATTCTGCCGTCCTATCTTCACAGGGCGCCGCGTGGCAAATGTACCACTTTCATCGACAACGTACATCCATCGGCCCCCGGTAATTTGAAAGAATCCGCCACGGGGAACCAGAATAGCTTGTGCCGGATCACCCAATTGCAGGTTTATGTGATAAGTCTGTCCGGCACGGATATTCTCCGGTCGTTCGGATATAAAATTGAGGTCTGTACGAAACTGACCGTCTTTCACTTCAGGATAAGGTTTAGTCACTTCCAGTTTATAGGTTCCTCCGTCACGGGTAAAGTCGGCAGGAAGTCCGGGAAGTACCCGTTCTACGTAGTGCTCGTCTATCTGTGCCTGTACTTTAAGGTCGGAAGTGATGATTTGCCCGATATGTTCGCCGGCAGAAATAGATTGCCCGATTTGCGCATTCAGGTTTCCTACCTGTCCGTCAATCGGAGCTTTCACTTTCAGGTTTTCCAAACGCTCACGAACCAATGCCAAGCTCCGTTTCATATTACGTATATTCTCGTCAAGACTGCCTATCTGACTTTCCCGAAAAATATGATCCTGCCGGATACGTTCGTCAATAACAGCCAGTTGCTCTTTGGCTGCTATATATTCTTCCTCTGCCTGGCGATAGTCTTCACGTGCTATCAGTTGTTCGTTTACCAAACGTTTATACTGCTCATAACGGCGTTGCTTCCCGATAAGCTCTTTATTCAGGCCGATACGTTCTTGTTTCAGTTGCAGTCGTTCCTGCTCCATACTAATCCGGGTATTACGCAACTCGTTTTCCTGATAAGCAAGATCGGCTTCACTCTGCATGATACCGATATTGAGCAATGGGTTGCTAAGACGCAGAATCACATCACCGGCCTTTACCATAGCTCCCTCTTCTTTCAGGCGCTCTTCCACACGACCGCCCTCGATGGCATCCATATAGATAATCCGGCTAGGCATGACCTGACCAATCACACGGATATAATCACTGAACTCGGCCTGCTCGACAGTAGCAATTGTCAGCCGGTCTTTCTCCACTGCCATAGAAGAAGCTGTATCTCTGAAAATAAAATAGGCAATCACAGCAAGTCCGAGCATTACCCCACCGACCCAATAAAGACGTTTGCGATTGATGCCGGGTTTTCGTTCAATAAGTGTATACATAATGGTTTATAAAAAAGTTCCTTGTCGATAATATTTTTCTAGTTTCATCATCATTTCTATTTGCAAGCGTACACGAACCAGTTCTGCTTTGGCAGCAATAAACCGGTTACGGGCTTCCATCAGTTGAAAGACGGAAATCAATCCCTCTTCCCATTTCCGTTCGGATTCTTTCAGTACCAGTGTTTCAGCGTCAAGTTGTGATAATGCCTGCTGATGTTCACTATATCCGGTGTGAAGAGAAAGGAGTGTTTGCTCAATATCCGTATATAATTGTTGTTTTTCAAGTTCTTCTTCGTTTTTGAGCCGATACATATTCAATTTCAGCTTGCGCTGATTGGTCGAACGTTGCAAACCGCTTAGCAGGGGAAAGGAGATGCCAACACCCACATATTTTCCTATATTATCACGCAATTGTCTGGCCGAGAAAGCTGTATTATAATAATTGGAACCGACGGTGAAACGAGCAAAGACAGAGGGTGAGAAAGCTCCTCCCGCTATCGCATACTCTTTATGAGCTGCTTTTTGTTTCAAATCAATCATACGTATGGAGGGCAATATTTCGATAGATTGTGCGTATAGAGTTTCCACAGTCGAAACAGAATATGGTGGTAATTGGGATGCTGTAATCGTATCCAGAATAGCGAGTGTGTCGCCCGGCTGGATATTCATTAATTGTTTCAGATGTAATAAAGCGATCCGACTGCTATTTCCGCGCGACTGATAACGATAAATATCTCCCTCCCGGCGTGCTTTCACCTCCTGTAAATCGGAAGCTGATTTCAATCCCAGTTCCACGAAGACCTCTGTCTGTTTCAAATACCTTTCGCTCAACCGGCTTTGTTCCAAAGCAAGATCGAGCAATTTTCTCTCCAGAATCAGTTTGTAATAAGCATCCGTCACCTGATAGGCCAGTTCATTCTGTTTCTCTTTCAGCTCCCATTCACTACGTTCTTTGTTCATTTTCCGGAAACGCACCTGATTGATACGCGAAAAGCCTTCAAATAAGGAAAGTGTCATATCAAGTCCCACCGTTCCCTCTTCAAAAGATTCACTGGTATACCCATTGGTGTCAGGATCCAGCGAACGTCCGAATCGTTTGCCTGTTTCCGCATTAACCACTATGTGCGGCAGGAAAGCACCGACAGAAGCTATATAATCCGCTTTCGTTTCCTTTATGCCGATAACTCCGTTACGTACAGCCGGATTCTGTTTATAAGCCAAACGAATGCAATCGTCCAAACTCATAGCGGATTGGGCTAGCAGGAAAACCGGCACTGAAAGCAATAGTAGTAAAAGAAATCTTTTCATCCTTTATAATATATGATTGTGTGATAGCAGGATGATAAAAGCAAATGCAATGCCACAAATCATAAATAATTGATTATAAAACAAATAGAAATTACATAATTCTTCCACCGTCCAAAAATTAAACGCCCTAACGTCCAATAATTGGACATTACCGAGAGAATCCCTCTATTCTACCCCATTCTAACTCGTTCTGACTCATTCCAGCATAAACTTTGTATGAAAACGTCTAATTATTGGACACTCCCTTGCAAAGAAAATCAAAAACAGATACCTTTACCCGAAAACTTAAAAGGAACATTCAACGGACAGAGCCCCCAATCTTGCGTATGGAAACAGGAACGATTTTAATTGTAGACGACAATAAGAGTGTATTAGCCTCACTGGAGTTATTACTCGAGAATGTGTTCAGCACAGTCCGCACAGCTGCCAATCCTAATCAAATCACGACCATCTTATCTACCACTCCGATTGATATTGTGATTCTGGATATGAACTTTTCAGCAGGAATCAACAATGGTAACGAGGGACTGTACTGGCTGAAACATATCCATGAAATCCGCCCTTCACTGCCCGTTATTATGCTAACCGCCTACGGTGATGTAGAATTAGCCGTTAAAGCACTGAAGAATGGTGCAACAGATTTTCTACTAAAACCATGGGATAACCACATACTGATACAGAAAATAAAGGAAGCCTATCAAAACAATCGTCCAACCCATCATAAAAACTCTCCCAAATCAACCCAGAAAGTATCCGGTGATGAAAATCTGAATAAGTCGGAAATGTTGATCGGTCATTCCCCTGCAATGCTACAGCTAATTAAGGTAGTTAC
>ERZ650305.968-NODE-968-length-11563-cov-8.190389_pt1 | contig 11563 bp, 10 predicted proteins | sample MGYA00376241_ERZ650305 | MGnify/ENA primary metagenome ERZ650305 (study PRJEB26733, sample SAMN07839276) | wastewater metagenome | biome: urban; feature: artificial channel; material: waste water | place: USA: North Carolina | collected 2016-02-25 ... | reverse complement strand
TCACGGCTTCGCCGAGACTGAGGTGCTTCTCGATGACAATGCCATCAAAGGGCGCACGCAGCTCGAAGCGGTTCAGCCCGCCCGAGGAACCTGGGGCCAAGCCCACGGCCGACAGCTTCTGCTGCGCGTTGGCTACGGCGACCTGCGCCTCGTTCAGCGCCTGCCCGGCTTGCAGGTAATCCTGCTCGGCGGAAATCTTCTGTTCCCACAGCCGCTTCTCGCGCTCGAAGGTGGTCTTGGCCAAAGCCAGCCGCTTTTGCGCCGTCTGCAATTCGCTGCGCTGCTCGGAGGCGGTCGGGCTGGTTATGACCGCCAGCACCTGTCCCTTCTTGACCGTTTGTCCCAAGCTGGCCTGCACGCTCTCGACCACGCCCGCCATGCGCGGGACGACATGCGAGGTGCGGTCTTCGTTCAGGCGGATCTCGCCCGGCAATTGCAGGGCAGACTTGATGCTTGCAGCCCCTGCGGTGTCGATGCCGATGGATGCCGCCTTGATTTGCGCATCGCTGAGTTCGACTTTCCCCTCTTCCTGGCTGAAGCTGAACCTGAAAGGCGCATTGGCCGTTTGTGCCACGATGTTGATCTCGAACGCATGGGGCTCCGGCACGGTCTCGCGACTCAGCAGACTGTCTTTGTCGGGCGCGAAATTGAGCGCCTGCTTCTCGCCGGTCAAACGCGAAACGGTGGCGCTGACCTTGGCGGCGCTGGCGGCCAGCGCCTTGCCCTTGTCGTACAGCCAGATGCGTAGGCGCGGCTCGCCGCCGTCTTCGGCGAGCAATGCCTCCAATCCGAAATCCCCTTCATTGAACAGCTTGCCGCCATGCGGCCCCTTGCCCGGCCCTTCATGGTGCTCGCCATCCGCATGGCCCTTGTCGTCCTCGTGCTGCGCATCGCTTGTCTTGCCATGATGCTCACCATCGCTGTGGGCCTTGGCTTCAACGTGGCTGCTGTGGCCCTCGCCTTCGGCGCTCTTGCCCGTCTTGCCGCCGAGGATGGCGCCGCCCAGTCCAACGCCCACAACGGCGATCACGGCGATGGCAATCCATTGCTTCTTGCCGACGTTCAGTTTGTTCGTGTCGAATTTCATGTTCATTCCTTGTTCGCGGGCGGGGTGGTCGTGGGTTCGGATGCGCCGATCACGCGATCCATGTCCGCCGCCGCGCGATGCGCTTCGGCCAGTGCCTTGAGGTATTGGGATTGGGCGGCGAAGTAGGTGCGCTGTGCGTCCAGCACTTCCAGGAAATTGAACTTTCCGTAGCCAAAACCCACGGTGGCCGCGTCATAGGCGCTCTTGGCCCCAGGCAGTACCTCGCGCTGCAACACGTCGATCTCGCCGCGAACCAACGTCAGCCGTTCGCGGGCTTGCAGCACTTCCGTGCTCAGGCGCAGGTTCAACGCCTGGAGTTCGTCCCGCGCCTTGTCTTCACGCTTCAACGCTTCCAGCAAGTTGCCCTGATTGCGGTCAAACAAAGGCAGCGGCACGGAAACGCCGAGCATCAACTGATTGCGCGCAAGCTCGTTCGGGCGCTTCACGCCCAGGCTGACCGTGACATCTGGCGTTTGCTTGCTCCGCTCCACGTCAGCCAATGACCTGCGGCGTTCAACTTCCAACTGCGCCCGGCGCAATGCCGACGAGGCCGACAGGCGCTGCTGGATGTCATCCAGCGAAGGGACGACCGGGAGATCATCCACACTGCCCGACACCTGGGTGAACTGTGGCGGGCTGGCCCCCAGCAAGCTGGCCAGCCGTGCGCGGGCGCTGCGCTGTTCGCTTTGGGCCTGCGCCAGTTCAACCCGCACGCCGGCCTCGGCCACCCGTGCCTTGGTTTCTTCGACCGGAGAAACCTTGCCCGCTGCCACACGTTTGGCAACGGCATCGGTAGCGCGTTTTGCCAGATCGACACTGGCTTGAGCCAATGCTGCACGTTCCTGTGCCGCCAAAGTCTCGAAGAAGGCAGCGACCACGGCGGCACGAATTTCGACGCGGCGCAAGTTCAGTTCTTCGACCGCAATGTCGCGTCCTCGCTCTGCCGCCGTGATACGGGCCGCGCGCTTGCCACCCATTTCGACGGGCAGATTGATCTGCACACTTTGTGTGCGAGTCGCTGCCCTCTGGTCTTCCAGCGAGTACGCCAGTTCGGGATTGGGGCGAGCTTGCCCCTGGATCACCTGACCTTGCGTTGCCTCGATTTCCCGCCTTGCGACAGCCAAGTCTAGATTGCTGTCCAGGGCTAAATCGATGGCCTTTTGCAGCGTCAGGATCGTTGCCGCTTCGCTCTGCAAGCCGCTCTTGACGGCTGGATGATTGTCTTGTGCTGCTGGCAACGCCTGAGCGAAAGCTGCCCCTGCAGCGAGCGCTACGAGCAAGCTCGTCGCAGCCGCGACTCCTGATGTGCGGAGGACGGAGACTGACTTCCGTCGTTTGTGATTGTGATGACTCTTCAACATCCGATTCTCCAGTGATATTCAAATACACGAGGGAATCGGCGGAGAGCGATCCAAATGATCGCCTGCTCGTCGTCACGTCAGCCGAGCTGAGGTCGGCTTGATACGGTCACGCGCTAGGCGTATCCGTGCATTGGTGATGACGAAGGGGAAGGAACGCGCTCCCCGCCGATCAGGCGAGGACACGCCACTGAGGGCGTTCAAGGCGTTCAAAAGGGGGCGACGTTAGACGAGCCCAGTAATCTGCTGTATCCAGAGACGAGTCGGCCAGCGATGCAATCGTGACTGCCCCAGGCAAGGCCGACAAACATCCCGCGTGACAGGATGCGCAATCGGGATCGCCACCGATGGTCTTGGCTGGATCGGAAGATGCGTCTTTGCCATCCGCAGTCTTGTGCTGATGGTCATGGTGACCAAAGTGCTTGGCTGCGGCACCGGTTTCGTGTTGGCAATAGCTGGCTGCAGCCGCCCAGCCAAGCTGTAGCGGCATAAACACCAACAAAAGGATTGCCAACCATTTACGCATATGGACAACAGTGTAGCAGCTATAGACTTTCCTGTGCATCTTTTCTACTTGTCATGTCCCGGATGATTATGGGGTCGCTTTTGGAACAAATCCGATCTTCGCCGATACCAGTCCTTCATGGCCTGCATGGGCGTGCGGGCATCGAGGGCAGTCTGAGGCAGATGGTGGTTGTAGAGCCAAGCGTAGCGCAAGAGGGTTTGCTCCAGGTCTTGGCCGCTGAGGAAGTGATGGCTGCGCAGCACCTCTTCGATACGACCGTTGAAGCGCTCCACCATGCCGTTGGTCTGGGGCCGCCGTGGACGGGTAAGCCGATGTTCGATGCCCAGCGCAGCGCACAGCTCATCGAAGGCGTGCTGCCCGGTGGGGGTGCGCTCACCCGTGGTGACGAAGCGGTCGGTGAATTCCTTGCCGTTGTCGGTCAGGATCGTCCGGATACGGAAGGCAGCGGCCTTGTGCAATTCCTTCAGGAAGCGCCGGGCGTTGGTAGCGCTCTTGCTGGCATAGACACGCACGAACACCCAGCGGGTGGCGCGATCAATGGCCACAAACAGGTAACGCCGCGTGGTTTCGTCCGCCATCTGCGGCAGGTACTTCACATCGATGTGGACGAAGCCGGGCTCGTAGGCCTTGAACGGCTTGGTCCTGGGGCGATCCACGCTCAATGCCTCGCGCGCCGACACTCCATGGCGTTTGAGCATGCGGTGCAAGGCAGCGCGTGAGACGGTCGGATGGATGAACTCGCGTACGACTGCCAGCAGGTCATCCAGCGAAAGGCCCAGGCTTTTACGCAAGACGAGCACGATGGACTCCTGGGCCGGCGTCAGCGTGGTTTGCAGTCGATGAGGGGTATGGGAGGCGTCATGAACCGATGCACGCTTCTTCCAGCGAGCGATGGTGGAGACACTCACGCCAAAGCGCTGGGCCAGAACCCTCATGGGCTCCTTGCTGACCTGGATCTCGGCGCGGATCCTGGGTGTCGTGGTGGCGTTCTTGTGCAGCCTCAGATGCATCGTTTCAGCTCCAGCATGACCTCTCGGGCCAAGAGTAAACCACGGCGTGAACCAATTAACCAATCATCCGGGACACGACAACTACCCATCTTTTTAACCGACCGAAGCGCCAGCGTCTACGCGTCAGCGGCTGAACGCCGCTAGTAGAGCTGACTCCGCCGCGCGACGCGCAGTCAGTCCTGGCAGCACCCTCCCGCCGCCGTAGACCCATCGGCGAAGTTCGGCAGCCGCGCCTGCCCAGTCCCGCTGGTTGACCCGCCGCCGCAGCGTCGAGGTCTGCAGCCGCCCGGCGCCGAGGTTGAAGGTGAAGTCCACGATGGCCGCGAGCCGCCCTTCCGGCTCGGTCGCCAGCACAGGGCAGTAGCGCAGCGTGGCGGCGAGCGCCACCTTCAGATCCTGGGCGAGGTAGGCCTCGGCCTCTGCTTCGGTGATCGGCGGGTGCTTCGGATCGCAGAGGTGACCATAGCCGATCGTCGGATAGCCGGCCGGACAGATGTACGGATAGGCGCGGTTGGGATCGTGCTTGGGCACGCGGTGGAAGCCCTCAAAGCGCTTGGCCAACTCGATGGCCGCTTGCGGCACGGGGATCACGGCCGCACCCGGTCGAACACGCGGCCGAGGAACCAGAAGTTCAGCACCCCGGCCCACAGGGCCTGGTCGGCCTCGGTCCAGGCCGCCTGGATCGCCGGGATCCACTCTGCCCCGGCCTCGACGGCGCCCACGAAGGCGGCGGTCTTGGCCGCGCAATAGAGCGCCATAAACCAATAGGTGATGACCGGGCGCACGCTGATGGACAGCGCATCGGCCCACCGCACCCCAGAGGGTCGGCCTTGGGCCGCCACCGCCTCACGCAAGGCCTCGATGGCCCCGGTATTCCAGGCCGCATCCGCACTCGCGCTGATCTCGGCCATGCGCTCCCCCCATGTGCATGTGATTGACGATGAAGCGCCATTTTTGCGCTCGGTGCTGTTTCTGCTGGAATCCGCCGGCTGGCCGGCCAGCGGCCATGACAGCGCCGAGGCGTTTCTAGTGGCCAACCCGCCGTTTCCGCCTGGCGGTGGCTGTCTGGTGGCCGATATCCGCATGCCGCGTGTCAGCGGCCTGGAATTACAACGCCGTTTGCAAGCCGCAGGATCGCCGTTTCCGCTGATTTTTGTCACCGGCCACGGCGATGTCGAGCTGGCCGTCGAGGCCATGAAGGCCGGGGCGGTGGATTTTCTGCAAAAGCCCTTTCGCGACCAGCCCTTTCTGGACGCCATCGAACGCGCGGTGGAACTCAGCCGCGCCCACCACGCCGCCAGCCAGCGCAGCCAGGAAGCCCGCGCCATCCTCACCCGCTTGTCACCGCGCGAAACCGAGGTGGCGCGCTGGCTGGCGCTGGGCTGGGCCAACAAGGCCATTGCCCGGCAACTGGCCATCAGCGAACACACCGTACATGTGCACCGCCAGCACATCATGGATAAAACCGACGCCGGCAGCCCGGCCGATCTGGCCCGGCTGATCCTGCGCGCTGACCCGGCCGGGCTGGATGAAGCGGGCGTGGCGGCGGACTGAGAACCGCTAACAAGACCCTCCTGACGTTGTTGTGTACCTTTGTCGTACATTTGTATTGTCTACCTGGTCAGGATCGCTTCGCTGAGTTTTGTTAGCGACCTAGACGCTGCCGAATTGGCCTGCATCGCAGAGATCTTCCCAGCAGACGCCACACCGCCACGCCCCGCATAGACGGGGCGTGGCGGCATCACCTCAAGGGTTCGATCAGCAACTCAATAACGCGCGTCGTCCGGCTTTTTGTCCTTCGGCCAGTCCTTGACCTTGTCCGGGAAGTCCGGGCGCGGCTGGTGGCTGAAATATTCGGCCACATCCAGCGCTTCCTGATCGCTCAAGCCACCCTGACCCAGCGGGAACTTGCCATGAAAGCCGATCGGCATATTGCGTTTGACAAAGGCGGCAGCGGTGTAGGTGCGCGCCATGCCGGCGCCGATATTGAACGATTGCTCGCCCCACAGCGGCGGGTAGATCATGCGGCCATCGGCACGCTTGAGCCCTTCGCCATTGTCGCCATGGCACACCGCACATTGCTGGGCGTAAATCTGCTTGCCGTTCACCGGGTCGGCCTTGAGCGTGCGGTCGATCTTGCCCACCCCGCGCCCGGGCACCTTGTCTTCCGGTTTGGTCGCACCCTTCATCCAGTCAAAGTAAGCGACCATGGCTTTCATGTCGGCAGAGTCCACTGGCAGCGGCTTGCCATTCATCGAGCGCCTGAAGCAGCCATTGATGCGATCTTCCAGGCTGATGATCCGGCCGGCGCGTGGCGCATAGCTGGGGAAGAATGCCGATACACCAACAAACGGAGAGCCATCGGCCACGGTGCCGGCATTCAGGTGACAGCTGGCGCAGTTGAGCTGGTTGCCAACATGGCGGGGCAGCAGGTCGCGGGTTTCCATGTGCAGGCGCATGCCGCGCACCAGCTGGCTGGCATTGGGCTGCTTGAGCATGTCGGCCACGCGCGGGGTGTCAAAGCGCGAATTGTCAGTGGTTTTCGGGTCGAGCGTGGCGCGCATGCGCTGCACATCGCCGGAGCTGACTGCCGGTGCCCCATGGCCCCAGCTGGTGCGGACAAAACTCAGGATTTCCGCCAGCTCCTGATCACTGAGCCGGGCAAAACCGGGCATGGCAAACACCCGTGGATGCGCAGCCGTGGCGGCAGTCTGCCCGCCGGTCAGGATGATGTGCAGCAGGGTGGCCGGGTCTTTGGCGCTGACTGTCGGGTTGCCGGCCAGCGGCGGGAAGATCCGGTTGACGCCGCCACCGTCCGCCCGGTGGCAATCCCCGCAGAACTGGGCGTAGGCCAGGCCGCCACGGCTGGTATACAGCGTATCGGGTGTGTGCGGCGTCAGGGCGGCGCGTGGCTTGCTTGGCGCAGGCAATTCGTTTTCGCCTGGCGGCAGCGCCTTCAGATAGGTGGCGATGGCGCGCAGATCGTCATCGCGCACATGCTGGGTGCTGTGGTGAATCACCTCGGCCATCGAACCCGAGGCCGTGGCAAAGCGGTTTTGCCCGGTTTTCAGAAACAGGGCGGTATCGTCTACCGTCCACAGCCCGCGCAAGCTGAGTGCCCGCCAGGATTCCACCGTCTCGCCAGCCAGAAAATACTTGCCCTTGCCACCCAGCTCGGTCATGGCTTTTTCCTGAAAGCCAATGCCACGCGGGGTATGGCAGGCGCCGCAATGGCCCAGGCCCTGCACCAGATACGCGCCCCGGTTCCACACAGGATCCTGTTTCGGGTCAGGGGTGAACGGCGTGGCATCCAGAAAAGCCCAGTTCCACAGCGACAGCCCCCAGCGCAGGCTGAAGGGCCAGCGCATGTCAGTGGGTTTATTCACCTGACTGACGGGCTTGAGGCCCTGCATCAGATAGGTGTACAGCGCCTGCATATCGTCAGCAGTCATCTTGGCGTAAGACGGATAAGGCATGGCCGGATACAGATTGTGGCCATCGGCGGCCACCCCCTGACGCATGGCGCGGTCGAACTGGGCAAAGCTGTACTGGCCAATGCCGGTGGTGCGGTCCGGGGTAATATTGGTGGAATACAGCGTGCCGAACGGTGTTTGCAGGGCGCGGCCGCCAGCCATCGGCTGGCCGCGCTCGGCAGTGTGACAGGCGACGCAATCGCCCAGCCGGGCCAGGTATTCGCCGCGCTGGATATCAGCACTGGCGGGCGCGGCCAGCGCGGCGGCGCCAGCTCCCAGCCAGAGCAATGCGCCCACTAGCAGCGGACGCACATGATGGCGGACAAGAGAAACAGGTTTCATCAGACAACTCCCGATACAGACTGCATGAGAGAGCAGTCTAGGGAGCAGCGCCGACAACGCCTATTCAATGCTTGGATTAAACCACTTACCTAAAGGGGTTATTGCCAATAGCACAGCGATGTGCATGTGGCTCAGCGTCGCTCACAAAACCCCGCGAAGTGTTCCTGCCAGGCGTGCGGCGCAGACAACGGCAAGGCCGTGCAACGACGCCAGGAAGGCGCGCTCAGACGCCCTGGGCAAAGCGCTGGGCCCACTGCACCCGCGCCTCACGGGCATGCTGAAACATCTGCTCCAGCGCCGCGCCGTCGCCGGCCTCCACCCATTGCGTCAGCTGCGCCAGCCCGGCCTGATAGGCGCGCAAATCGGCCAATAGCGCCTCGCGGTTGGCCAGGCTGATGTCGCGCCACATCTCCGGGTGGCTGCCGGCAATGCGGGTGAAGTCTTTAAAGCCGGTGGCGGCAAAGTCAAAACAGCGCGCGGCGTCGGTTTTATTGGCCACCATCTCGACATAGGCAAACGCCAGCAAATGCGGCAAATGACTGACGCTGGCGAACACCGCGTCGTGCTCGTCGGCGCGCATGCTGAACACCCGCGCACCGCTGGCCTGCCACCACTGGCCCACCGCCTCGGCCGCCTCGGGCAAGGTGGCCTCCAGCGGGGTGAGCACCACCCGGCGCTGCTCGAACAGCCCATACTGCGCCGCCGCCGCGCCCGAGCGGTCCGAACCGGCAATCGGGTGCGCCGGCACGCAATAGGCCAGATGCTCGGGCAAGTGCGCGCGCATCAACTGCGCCACATCGCCCTTGGTGCTGCCTGCGTCGGTGACAATCGCCTGCGCTGGCAACACCGGGGCGATGGCGTCAAACACCCGCCCCATCTGCCCCACCGGCGTGGCCACCATCACCAAATCCGCGCCGGCCACCGCCTGGGCCGGATCCTGGCTGGCGGCGTCGATCACCCCCAGCTCGATGGCGCGGTTGAGGTTGTCCAGCGAACGCCCCACCCCCACCACCTGGCCGACCAAGCCCGCGCGCTTCATCGCCAACGCAAAAGAGCCGCCGATCAAGCCGACGCCGATGATCACCAGTTTACCGATGCTGCGCACCGCGCTTCTCCTTCAAAAACACTATTTGTTTACCGATGCCGACGCCTGCGGCGCCCGATCTTGCCGTGCGCAGCGCAGGCTGCGCTTTGTCATGCCTCACTGCGCCCCACCCCGTCATTCCCGCGCAGGCGGGAATCCAGAAACGCGCCACGGCGTGGCGAACGGTGAGCGCTCGGCAAACCGCTGCCCGAGCAATTTCACCATGACGTGGCTTGCCCCATCGCACAGCAAGGCCGTCAGCGTGAGCCCCAGCCAAGCCTCAACCCGGCCCGGCGGTGAATCCCACTTGCAGGTGCTCGTCGCCGATGGTCAGCAGCATCAGCCAGTCCTGGCGGCCGGTGACGCACACCGGCAGCATGATGTCGGCTTGCCAGCGGCCGTCGCCCACCTGGCGCAGCGGAAAACGCGCGCTGCCCATGTCCATGCCGGCCATGGCGAATTCCGCCACCGGCGGCGCCTTGCCGGCGGGCGTCTGGCTCAGTTCCAGGCCAAAGCGCTGGCCGTGGCGGGCGGGCTGCAAAAAGCGCACGCGCGCGCCGCCGGGCAGGGTGCAGCCGGCTTGCAGGTCGGGGCAGCTGATGGCTTGCGGGGCGGCGTGCTGGCGGGTGAGGTAGGTGTTGATCAGCCAGAATTTCACCCCGGCAAAAATCAGCAGCGCCACGGCAATCAGCACCCATTTGCGTTGGCTGGGATTCAGCGTCATGCCCACGCCCCCCGCATCAGCGCCACGCCGTGCGCGCCGGCTTCACAGGCGGCGGGCAGGTCGGCGGCGGCAAGCCCCCCCAGCGCGTACACCGGCAGACGCGGGCCGGCTCTGGCCAGCTGGCAGGCCAGGCCTTGCCAGCCCAGCGGCGGCGCGTCCGGGTGGCTGGCGGTGGGCAGCACATGGCCCAGCAGGGCGTAATCCAGCCCCAGCTCGGCGGCGTGTTGCAATTCTTCCGGGCGATGCGCCGAAGCGCCCACCCAGGCAAAGTCCGGGCGCTGGCGGCAGGCGGCCAGCCGTGCGCTGTTCAGGTGCACGCCGTCCACCGGCCAGCCGGCCAGCCAATCCGGCTCGGCGTTGACCAGCAGCCGGCAGCCGGCCGGGCGGGTGAGCTCGGCCAGCCGCGCCACCCAGCTGGCCAGTTGGTCGCGGGCATAATCCGGCTCGCGCACAATCAGCAGCGACAGCCCGGCGGCCAGCCGCGCTGGCAGCGCCGCCAGCACGGTGTTTTCGCCCAGTTCGCCTGCGCAGGTCAGCGCGGTGATGGCCGGCAGCGACAAGGCGCGCAGGATGGGGGTGTTGGCCGGCAGCATCGGCGCCACATCCAGCTGGCCGGGGGTTTGCCAGTTCAGCTGCTGGCCTTCTTGCGCCTGCGGCTCGCCCTGCCAGGCGCTGACCCGATAAAAGCGCAGCCGCACATGGGCGTGTGGGTAGACAAACTGCTGCACCAGCCAGGGCGTGGCGGCGGTGACGGTGATGGCCAGCTCTTCTTGCAGCTCGCGCACCAGCGCGGCATACGGCGCTTCGCCGGGCTCGATCTTGCCGCCGGGGAATTCCCAATAGCCGGCGTACACCTTGCCCACCGGGCGCGAGGCCAGCAAAAACCGGCCGTCGGGGCGCACCAGCACCCCGGCGACCACTTCAACAAGTTGGGTGGAGGTCATGTTTTGTGTGTCGTTTAATCCGCCTTGCGCTCGGCCGGGGTGCGCCCGGCCCAGTCGCAGGCAAACTGCCAGGCCACCCGGCCGCTGCGCGCGCCACGGGTGAGCGCCCACAAGAGCGCGGCGCGTTCGGCGCGCGGGGTGAGTTTCAGCTGGTGATGCGCCAGCCACACCGCCACAGCGGCCAGATAGGTGTCCTGGTCAAATGGGTAGAACGACAGCCACAGGCCAAAGCGCTCGGACAACGAGACTTTTTCTTCCACGGCTTCGCCGGGGTGAATTTCGCCATTGACGTTGCGGCTGTCCAGATTGTCCTGCATGCGCTCGGGCATCAGGTGGCGGCGGTTGGAGGTGGCGTAGATCAGCACATTGTCGGCGCGGCGCGCCAGACCGCCGTCCAGCGCGGTTTTCAGCGCCTTGTAGGCGTCGTCGCCTTCTTCAAACGACAAGTCATCGCAATAGATGATAAAGCGCTCGGGCCGCTCGGCCAGCAGTTCGACAATATCGGCCAAATCGGCCAGATGGGTTTTGTCCACTTCGATCAGCCGCAGGCCGTCGGCGGCAAACGCCGGCAGCAGCGCCTTGACCAGCGAGGATTTGCCGGTGCCGCGCGCGCCGGTCAGCAGCACATTATTGGCCGGGCGGCCGGCGATGAACTGGCGGGTGTTGCGCACCAGCCGGGTTTTTTGCTCGTCCACCCCGGTCAGCGCGTCCAGCGCCAGGCCGTGCGGCTTGTGCACCGCTTCCAGCCCGCCGCGCCCGCCAGCGCCCACCCGCCAGCGCCAGGCGTGCGCGCTCCAGTCGGTGGCGGGCGGCGGCGGCGGCAGCCAGGCTTCCAGCCGGGCCAGCACCGATTCGGCGCGGGTGAGCAAGGCGGCAAGATCAGGGGACGAAGCCATCCGGGCTATCCTTTCATTTGGGCGGAGCATTGGCTACAGCCAAACCCCGCAAAATCAACACCCTGGATTCCCGCCAGCGCGGGAATGACGATTTTTTCAGCGTAGGCTGAGCGGCGCTT
>ERZ650305.959-NODE-959-length-11629-cov-7.091325_pt1 | contig 11629 bp, 13 predicted proteins | sample MGYA00376241_ERZ650305 | MGnify/ENA primary metagenome ERZ650305 (study PRJEB26733, sample SAMN07839276) | wastewater metagenome | biome: urban; feature: artificial channel; material: waste water | place: USA: North Carolina | collected 2016-02-25 ... | reverse complement strand
AAACAATACAAAGACAATTTCGGACAAAATTTAGGATTAAGTTTAAATATTCCTATTTTTAATAAAGGAAATACCAAATTACAGGTAGAACAAGCAAAAATCTCTGAAAACATTGCCAAAAACACCTTAGAACAGCAAAAATTATCTGTAAGACAAGATGTACAAAAAGCTTATTTTGATGCTAATGCAAACTACGAAAACTTTATGGCGGCAGTAGAGGCAGAGAAATCTACAAAACTAGCCTTAGATTTTGCTGAGAAAAGTTATGAAGCAGGCAGATCTACCATCTATGATTTGAACAATGCAAGAAACAATTATGTAAACGCACAAAGTACAGTTTCTCAGGCTAAATACAATTATATTTTTAGTATGAAATTGCTGAATTTCTATGCAGGAATTCCATTGACAGACAATTTGTAAAACAATAGTTTTTATTATTCAATAGTTGATTAAAAAAATCTTCAATTTTATAATGGAGATTTTTTAATTTAGTGTTGTTAAACTTTAAATGCAATAATGTCTGCACACCATTTAGAAAAATTTTTACCAGATAATACGCTTCCTTTTCTTAAGGTTTGGTTTGGCAATTACAATTGTCACCTAAAAATTACTCGAAATAGAAATTCTAAGCTCGGAGATTACAGGAAAATGCCAGACAATTCTCATCAAATCACCATAAATGGAACCTTAGAACCACAATTGTTTTTCTTTGTTTTGACACACGAATTGGCACATCTTATTGCTTTTGAGAAATATGGAAGAAGAATTTCTCCTCACGGACAAGAATGGAAACAAACTTTCCGAGAAATGTTATTAGAAAGCTTAGAAGCATATCAGGAAGATTTAAAACTAATAATCAAGGATTTTTCGAAATCTCCGAAAGCCAATTTTATGGCAAGTCCAGAATTGGTAAAGTATTTTCACAAAGAAGAAGATGGTTTTTACTATATAGAAAACTTAGAAATAGGAGAAAGATTTATCTTCAGAAAAGAAACATATATCATTAAAGAAAAAATTAAAAAACGTTATCTTTGCAAAAATCTTTCTAACGGGAAACAATACTTATTCAAATCCGTTAGTAAGGTTGAGAAATTATAAAATCTATGAATAAGAACAACTACTGTGTAATTATGGCAGGTGGAATAGGCAGCAGATTTTGGCCAATGTCCACACAAAAATTCCCAAAACAGTTTCAAGATATTTTAGGAACTGGCAGAACAATGATTCAGCAGACTTTTGATAGAATAAAGCAAGCTGTTCCTGCGGAAAATATATTTGTGATTACCAATCAAGAATATGTAGAGCTTTCTCATCAGCAATTACCAGATCTACCTATAGCAAACATTGTAGGAGAACCAATGATGAAGAACACCTCTGCGTGTAACATCTATATGATGAACAAGATTGCTCATCTTAATCCAGATGCCAACGTGATTGTACTTCCTGCGGATCATATAATTCTAAAAGAAATTACCTTCGTAGAAAAAGTAAATTTGGCGTTTGATCTGGCAAGTAAAAATGATGTTTTAATCACATTGGGTATTACACCTACAAGACCAGACACTGGTTATGGGTATATTCAGTTTGTAGAAAAAAGTGGAGAAGATTATTATAAGGTAAAGACCTTTACCGAAAAGCCTAATGTAGAAATTGCAAAATCTTTTTTAGAATCGGGTGATTTTCTTTGGAATGCAGGGATTTTTGTATGGAATGTAAAGTCTATTCAAAAAGCATTTGCAGAATATTTACCAGAAATGACTCAGGAATTTTTAGCTTGTGAGTACAATTCTGATAGAGAGAAAATTTGTATAGAAACCATTTATCCAAAAGTAGAAAAAATCTCTATTGATAATGGGATTTTAGAAAAAGCTCAGAATGTGTATGTAATTCCGGCAGACTTAGGCTGGAGCGATTTAGGAACTTGGACTTCTGTCTATGAAAATTCTGATAAAAACGAAGATAATAATTCTATAGATTCTAAATCTGTACTTACTTATAATGCTAAAAATAATATTGTAAGACTTAAAAAAGGTAAAGCTGCTATTATAGACGGTTTAGAGGATTACATTATAGTAGATACAGACAAGGCATTACTTATTTGCCCTAGAGAGAATGATCAGATGATAAAAGATTATGTACTAGACCTCAAAAATTTCAAAAAGGGAGAAAAATATATGTAAATTAAAGAAGAGAAACTTTAAACTAAAGTTTCTCTTTTTTCTTCTAATTTCACCAATTCAAAGCCGATTTCTTGGTCTTCTTTTTCTAAAATGATAATATTTTTAGTAAGCTCTAAAAGTTGATCTACAAAAAAACTGGTTTCAAAAAACTGACGATGGATACCAGGCAATAAACTCATAAAATACTGTCTCCCGATTTCATTGTTATGCAGATCCATTTTGGTTTGTAAAGGCTCGTTGGGAAATAGATCTTCGTGCAAGTCGGTTATTTTTTTAGCCCAATGTAGTGATTTTTCAGCAGAAGAAATTTTACAACAATACATCATGATTAAACAGTTCCAAAGAGCGTGCCTAAAAGCGTTTCCTGCACCATCTGTGCTGTGCGTAATAGGAAATAATTTCTCGGAAATGGCATACGTTTTCGCCGTTGCCCAAAAAGTGAGAATAGAAAAAAGAGGATGAGATAGCACCGTAGAGAATAACTTGAAAAGATTTCTAAGGTTTAATCTTTTCAGGTTTAAAAAAATGATTCTAATAGTTGCAAATAGCTTTTTCACTTTCTATAAGTCGGTTTTTCTCTTGAATTGTTTCTAAAGATGTCAAATAAAAATCGTAAAACCAAGGTAGATTTTACGATTTTAAGAATATAAAGTTGTTTTTCAGATTTATTTATTCATCAGAAGTTTCACGGTATTAGAAACAGTCTCTTTAATTTCAGTTCTTTTTACGATGAAATCTACAAATCCTTTTTCCTGAATAAATTCAGAAGTTTGGAAACCTTCTGGCAAATCTTTACCTATGGTTTCGCGGATTACTCTAGGGCCAGCAAAGCCGATTAAAGCACCCGGTTCTGCCATTATAATATCTGCGGTCATTGCAAATGATGCGGTAATTCCCCCGAAAGTAGGGTCACATAAATAGGCAATGTAAGGTAATTTTTTGTCAGAAAGCTGGGCCAGTTTAGACTGTACTTTAGCTAACTGCATTAGAGAATAAGCTGCTTCTTGCATTCTAGCACCTCCAGACTGACAAATAATCATATAAGGAAGGTTGTTTTTTATACAATAATCTACAGCTCTTCTTATTTTTTCTCCCATTACAGAACCTAGTGAACCACCAATAAATGCAAAGTCCATACAAGAGACTACCATATCTACACCATTTACAGTTCCTCTTGCATTTCTGATAGAATCTTTCAATTTGGTTTTGCTTTTTACTTCTTTTAGACGGTCAGAATATGCCTTAGAATCTACAAATTTCAGCATATCTATGCTTTCTACATTAGCGTCTAATTCTGTAAACTTACCATTATCAAAAAGTATATCATAAAATTCGGCACTGCCAATTCTTACGTGGAAACCATCTTCAGGAGAAACAAAATTGTTTCTTTTGAGCTCGTCATGCTCTACTATTTTCCCAGATGGTGTCTGGTGCCAAAGTCCTTTTGGAACATCTTTTTTCTCTTCTGTAGAGGTCGTGATGTTCTTTTTACTTCTTTTAAACCAATCGAAAGCCATTATTTATAATTTTAATTAAAATTTGAAGCTTCGAAACTAAGAATAAATTTCGAAACCTCAAATTAAAATTATTTCAAAGTATCAATATTATTCAAATCTTCGAAAGCTTGAGTTAATCTTGTAACAAAAGTTTCTTCACCTTTTCTTAACCAAACTCTAGGATCGTAGAATTTTTTGTTTGGTTTTTCTTCTCCTTCAGGATTACCAATTTGAGTTCTTAGATAGTCTATTTTTCCTACCATATAATCTCTAATACCTTCGGTATAAGCAAATTGAAGGTCGGTATCAATATTCATTTTGATAACTCCATAAGAAATAGCTTCTCTAATTTCTTCTAAAGTAGAACCAGAACCACCGTGGAATACAAAATTCACTGGTTTTTCTCCAACACCGAATTTTTCTTGAACATATTTCTGAGAATTATCAAGAATTTTTGGAGTTAATTTTACGTTTCCTGGTTTGTAAACACCGTGTACATTACCAAATGCTGCTGCTATAGTAAAGTCTGGAGAAATAGCTTTTAATCTTTCATAAGCATAAGCTACTTCGTCTGGTTGTGTGTATAGTTTAGAAGAATCTACATCTGAGTTATCTACACCGTCTTCTTCACCTCCTGTTACGCCTAATTCTATTTCTAAAGTCATGCCCATTTTAGCCATTCTCTCAAAATATTTAGTAGAAATGTCTAAATTTTCTTCAATTGGTTCTTCAGATAAATCTAGCATATGAGAAGAGAAAAGAGATTTGCCATAAGCTTTGTAATGAGCTTCGCTAGCGTCTAATAAACCATCTACCCAAGGTAAAAGTTTTTTAGCACAGTGGTCTGTGTGTAAAATTACAGTGGCTCCGTATGCTTCTGCCAATGCGTGGATATGCTTAGCACCTGCTATACCACCGAAGATAGCAGATTTTTGATTTTCTGAGCTCATGCTCTTACCTGCGTTAAAAGCGGCACCTCCATTTGAAAACTGAATGATAACAGGAGCGTTAAGTTTTACAGCGGTTTCCATGGTTGCATTAATGGTACTAGAACCAATAACGTTTACTGCTGGAAGCGCATATTTATTCTCTTTTGCGTGTGCAAAAATTTCTGAAACTAAAGAACCTGTGGCAACACCTGCCGGGAAAATTCTACTCATTTTGCTTTTATTTTATTGTTGATAATCAGTTAATTTATAATTTGTAAAGTTAATGAATTTATGCATTAAATACTAATTTCTCTTGTCTTTGCCCCATAGTAATTTCTGCCTTAATGTCCCAAAAAAACTTAAATCTTTAGGGTGCATAAGGATCAATTGAAATGGTGCTTTATTAATGGTAATTACATCTCCGGTTTTCATATGATACAGTCTAGAATCCAAAGAAACCGAAAATTGTGGAACTCTGCTTTCTACTTTTAAGGTAATTTCTATATCGTCTCTTAAAACTATGGGTCTTACATTCAGATTGTGAGGTGCAATAGGTGTAAGTGCTAGAATTCCGTTTCCTGGCGAGATAATTGGTCCGCCACAACTAAGAGAGTAAGCGGTAGAGCCTGTAGGCGTAGAAACAATAAGACCATCTCCCCAATAATAAGTAAGAAATTGGTCATTGATATGTGTTTCTATGGTAATCATAGAAGTGGTTTCGTTTCTAGAAACACAAACATCATTTAAGGCATAAGGAAGAGGAAATGGCGTGCCAGATGAAGAAACCTTCAGCACACTTCTTCTGCTGAAATTCATATCCTTACTGATGATTTCGTCTATATGATCGAAAATTTCTTCTTTTGAAAAACTTGCCAAAAAACCTAATCTACCCGTATTTACTCCAATTACGGGAACTTCTAATTCTTGAATAAATTGTAGTGCATTGAGAATAGTACCATCTCCCCCGAAACTAAAAAAGAAATCCACCACATTTGCTTCTAAGTCTTTTTTGTCTTTAAAAGTAGCAAAATCTTTAGAAAATTCTAGGTCTTTGTGCAGTTGCTCATATAAAATTGGTTTTACTCCCTTATTGGTAAGCTCCGAAATAAACTTACTTAGATAAAGAAAAGTATCTAGGTCTTTTTTCTGGGAATATATGGCAGCTTTCAAAATAATTATCTTTTTTGTTTATTCAAAAATACGCTAAAATTCTAAATATTTTTGAAAATATTGATATCTATCTTTTATCAAATCTTCTTTTTCGTCTTTATAAAACTTTCTAACGACATGGTATCCGTATCTTTCGAAGGTCTCATCTATAGAGCTGAGGTTGTCGTTGCTTATTTTCATGGTAACCTGCACTATTTCGTCATTGATATGACTAATAAAAGAACCATAAAATTTGGCATTATTACCTTCTACTATTTTGGCAATTTCTGTCATAGAATAAGATTTTATACTTGTTTCTACGGTGAGAACTGCTCCTCTTTCAGAAAATAAAGGATATTTAGACAAATCTCCGAAAACATCATCATAAGCAATGTAGCCTAGATATTTTTCTTTGTTACTAAGAACGGGGATAATATTAGAGTTAAATGTATAGAAAAGTTTTATGCTATCTAGAATGGTGTTTTCCTCCATAATGGCGAATCTTTCTAGATGCATTTCTAATGCTTCAAGGGTTTTATCAGGGTTTTCTTCTAAGAATTCTTTGCAGATTCCACCAAGAAAAACGTTCTTCTTTTTCACGAAAATATGCGTGAAACCAAACTCTTCTACTTGCAAGAGTGCTTCTTCTACAGGAGCATCTATCTCAAAAGCAGGGAAATCCTTAGAAATATATTCTTGAATTAACATTTTGCAAAGGTACTCAATTCTGATGAAAACAAAAAAATGATGAAAATCATACAAATTTTACAAAAAATTTTGCAAATGATTGAAAATTATTTCTACCTTTGTAGCCTTTCATTTTTACTTTTTATTAGATTTATTTCAAACTGCACAGCTCATTAGAGTTTTGCAGTTTTCTTTTTTTAGGCCTTTTTCTTTCTTAAGAAAATTAATCCTGCGAAAATAATTACCGCGCCTACAGCTTGCAAAAAAGTAAAACTCTCACCATCTATTACGCCCCACATTACTGCTACTACTGGCATTAGCAAAGTTACCGTAGAAGCAAAAAGAGGATTAGAAACACTCATTAATCTGTAATGCAACATCATCGCAAGACCTGTTCCTAATACAGAAAGGGTGGCTACAAATCCTAATCCTATCATATTTTCATTGGTAAAAGTAAACTCCTTAAAAAAATTAGAAAAATATAAACTAATCAAAGAAGGCAGAAATAAAACATAAAAAAACACAAAAGATGACATCATTTTTGCTGGGATATGCGTGAGTTTAGCGCCAACTGTAGTTACACTTACTGCATACAGAAAAGCGGCAAAAAGCAATAAACCAACATAGAAAATAGGTGTTTCGGCACTTTTTTCACCAGAAATCATCAGCAAAACTACACCAGAAAAACTAATCAGAATTCCTAAAATCTGTCTAGAAGTGGTTTTCGTTTTCCAAAACAACGCCCCTACAATAATCGTGAAAATAGGCATCATAGAATTCATAATTCCTGCAATGCTGCTGCTCACTTTGGTCTCTGCAATCGGGAAGAGAAACATCGGAATAAAATTACCGGCAAAAGCTGCCAAGAAAAGCCATTTTAGTTGTTTTTTCGGAAACTTCTTTCTGTTCAGAATCGCAATTGGAGACAATAAAACCCCAGAAATCAACACTCTAAGTGCACCAACCTGGTACGGAGAAAAGTGTTCTAGAGATTTCTTAATCAATATAAAAGAAGAGCCCCAGATTAGAGAGAGCACTACTAGAATTATCCATTTTTCTTTTTCGGCAGTCATTATTTTATGTTATTTGGGCGCCAATTTCCAGCTTTCGCCACTCGCTTTTTTAAAATTTTTCTCAGAAAAATTTTAAAAAGAGCTCAAACAAAGGCTCAATCTGGGGCGCGGTTTCGTTTTTTATCGACTTTTTATTTTAATTAACACTTTGTGTATTGGTGAAAAGGACTTAAGTTATTGATAATCAATTAAAAAAAAACAAAGGCGCAAAATTAAATTAATGGGCTTAGAATAAATTAAGGCGTAGGAAAACCAAAAGTTTTCATTTTTAACAAAGTTAAAAATTTGCGTCTTAAAAAAGTAAAATGTTAAATACGAATAACTTGCGACTTTGCGTTAAAATATTCTCTATATGCACAACAGGTTTAAGTTAATTACTTTTTCAGAAAATTCAGAAACTCTTCTTTTGAAATGTTTCTAGCGCCTAAGCTTTCTAAATGTTCTGTGTGTACTTGGCAATCTATTACATCATATTTATTTTTGTAATGTTCTATCAGCCAAATAAATCCAGCTTTACTGGCGTTGCTTACTTTAGAAAACATACTTTCTCCGCAGAAAACATTCCCTAGATCTACTCCATATAGACCACCTACCAATTCATCTCCTTCCCATACTTCTACGCTTTTCGCTTTTCCGTATTTGTGTAATTGGGTGTAGCTGTTTACCATTTCATCCGTAATCCAAGTTCCGTCTTGTTCTTTTCTAGAGATTTCTCCACAGTTTTTCATCACTTCTCGGAAACAGACATTCTCAGTTATCCTAAATTTACCATCTCTGATTATTTTTTTCATCGATTTAGAAATCTTTAACTCATTAGGAAAAAGCACAAATCTAGGATTGGGGCACCACCAAAGAATTTCATCCTCAGGATTAAACCAAGGGAAAATGCCCAATTGATAAGCAAACCAAATTCTTTCTACAGACAAATCTCCGCCTATAGCAATTAATCCATCGTCAGGATGATAGATTCTAGGATCAGGGAAAGAAATTTCATTAGCGTCTAAAACAACCATCTTTTTTTAATTCAAAAAAACAAAATCCTACTTTAAGAAAGCAGGATTTCAAAATTATTAAGTTTTACTCAATTCTGATTAGAAAGGTAAATCGTCATCTTCTTCATCCGCAAAAGGATTTTCATTAGAAGCAGCTACTGGTTGTGCAGCAGGAGCGGCTTGAGTAGGTTCCGGAGAGGTGCCTTCTGTTGCTTTTTCTATTCTCCAACCGGTGATAGAATTGAAATATTTAACTTCACCCTGAGGATTAGTCCATTCTCTACCTCTTATGTTAATGCCAATTTTTACATTATCGCCTTCGCGAAGATTGTCTAATAAATTTATTTTGTCTGATAGAAATTCAATACTAATTGGCTGAGGATATTGTTCTTGAGTAAGAAGAATCATTTCTCTTTTCTGAAATCCGCTCGCAAATGTTTGAGTTTCAAATACTTTTTTTACCGTTCCTTGTAGTTCCATATACTTAATTCTTAAAAATGTAAAAGTAATAAAAACAAATAACAAATTTAAATTTTAGAAATAATTTTTCAAAAAAATAAAAAAAATGAAAATTAATTATGACAATTAAAAAAAAGTATCTATATTTGCACTCACAAAAAACGAAGAGAGTTCTTTATTAAAAGCGGATGTGGTGTAATTGGTAGCCACGCCAGACTTAGGATCTGGTGCCGAGAGGCGTGGGGGTTCGAGTCCCTTCATCCGCACAGATGCGAAAATAGCTCAGCTGGTAGAGCACAACCTTGCCAAGGTTGGGGTCGCGGGTTCGAATCCCGTTTTTCGCTCTAGTTCACTCGCCCTGGTGGTGGAACTGGTAGACACGCAGGACTTAAAATCCTGTGTCCGCAAGGACGTACGGGTTCAAGTCCCGTCTGGGGTACAAAAAACGCTGTTAATCATTTGATTTTCAGCGTTTTTGTTTTTTAAGGGGGAATAAAAGGGGGAACGCTCAAATTTTCACTATCTTAAAGCATCATAATTTTTTAAGGTACAGCAAGAGAATCTATTTTTTAACATCAAAAATAATTATAGGTTATTTAAGAAATTCTTTAATTCACTATTTTTTTTGATAAAAAATAGAAAACTGTATTTTATAATCCGTTTATTTTAAATCTCCTGTCCATAACTTCCTCAAAAACCCGTAAATAAGTATCTCCTATATCTATGTTGTACTTTTCTTTTAGATGAGAATATTGGATATAGGTTTGTTCAAACTCTATACAGTTTTTCAGATGATTCGTGTCAACAGAAATATCCAATTCAGCATTAATTTTTTTTATTCCAAAAGAGTCTTTTCCTTCTAGTATAGAAGTATTGTAATTCCAAATGTAACAAACAAGTTTATAGTTCGTTTTCAACCATTCTAGGATTTGATTATCGTCATCAAGTTTAATGCCTTTAAACAGTTTCAAAGCCTGCTCAGCTTTAGGCTCTAAAAGGAGAAGTTGATAATAATCATCTAAAATTTGGAAAATAGAATAAAATAAATCTTGTGCTTTATAATTAAGGTCAAAAAACACATTTAGGCTCATGGATACATCATTATACTGGTTTACCCAACTTTCAATAAATGTTATGGGAAGAATCTCACCATGATATTTCAGCAATTCTTGGTTGGCTTTATTACATTCATCATACAGTTTCCCCGAACTAAATGAGTCATTCATTTCATCTCGATAAACAATAATGTCAAACCTTTTGTATTGACTTATTTTATCTCTCACCGTTTCATCATACACTTCAAAAAGAGAACAAGAAAACATATCTTTAATGTCACCATTGTCACTTTCTTCCATAATCAGAGAAAGCGTTTTTTTTGAGTTTTCTCCCAAAAAAGAAATCCCACTTTTTCCGCAATTATCACATCTTTCACGACTTGCATTACAAAACCCTTCGTAAGGGATTAGTCTGGAGTCCTTTTTTTCAAATTCTTCAAAAATTGGTCTTAATTTTTGAAGGAAGATAGTTTTTGTGGTGTTTTGGTAGCTGTTACGCTCATCCAGTAAGTGGACAAGTTCCTCCATGTTCATTTCAGAAATTGCAGTGATAAGTTCTTGGTTAATCATTACAAAATTATTTTTTAAGAATAGTAGGTTTTACTTCCAAAGGTAACTTTCTGTTTTTAAGACTCCCTCAGTAACATAAATTAATTCATAATTGTTTTCAATGTCAGTCTGTATCAAAAGATTTTGAACTCCAAAATAAAGGCAAATGTAGATGTCTTTTAATTCGCTAGAGTCATAATCAAAAATCAATGAAAAATATTTCTTTGATTTTTTAGCTAAAAATAACCATCCCGTTTTGTCAGCATTTTTACAATCATCAAAAGTAGCACAACATTTTCCTTCAATTATCTCTAGTAAACTGTCCTTAATTTTTAGATGATCAAATATCATTGTCAAATCTTTAATCAAGACTTCTTTTTTTGATTTTGGATAATGTTTACTTTCATTCAACAAATGAATCATTTTAACGGTGTTCATTTGACAAATGGAAGAAATGAGTTTTTGGTTATTCATTTTCTGATTGTTGAGGTGGTCTCATTTTTTCTAGTTGATATTCTATATTTACTTCTTTATTGAATTTTTCTTTCCAATCATACCCAAATTTATCTTCAATATTGTTTTCTGCCTCCCAATTGTTTTTCATATCTTCCCATTGAGTATCACTATCATATTCACATCCTCTCCAATAAAAATCAATATCCCATCTCGCAGCAACAATTTGGCTAGCACTGCCTTTTGCAGGATCTGCTTCTAATCCATTATAAATTCCGCCATAACCAAAAGTGATAAGTGTGAAATTATTAGGATTGTTTTTTTTGCAACTTATAAAAGAAAGAATTATTAATGCTAAAAGAATTGTTTTTTTTGTAACGGATGGTCAGCCAACGACTTTGAATAATTTTGATGATGATGTCGCTAATAAAGCTATTACAGAATCAGAGGAAATAAAAAAAGATGCAGAAGTTGTTAATAGCTGGCTGGAGGATGAAGAGCTTAAAGCCAGGCTTTGGAGTCTGGTAAGCGACTGGAACTCTTTGCGCAGTCAAATACAAAATGTAAAGGATAGGGTGGACGCTATAGAAAAAGACAAAATCAATCA
>ERZ650305.954-NODE-954-length-11664-cov-6.771298_pt1 | contig 11664 bp, 8 predicted proteins | sample MGYA00376241_ERZ650305 | MGnify/ENA primary metagenome ERZ650305 (study PRJEB26733, sample SAMN07839276) | wastewater metagenome | biome: urban; feature: artificial channel; material: waste water | place: USA: North Carolina | collected 2016-02-25 ... | reverse complement strand
CTTATAATTTGTTTGTATTACAATTATATGCGGATGAGAGGTTATAATAAATATAAAAAATCTCACACCTGAAAATTTAGTTAAAAGATATGAAACTTTTCTTTATATTTCCCCATCTAATAAGTGTAAAACAAAACAACAAAGCTTCATTCGAATGAAACATATTTGTAAAAACATAAGAGCTACTGGACATGAAGTAAACAGTAACACATAAAACTCTAAGCAAGGAGGATCAGCATTTGATACAGTTGGTAAAACGCTCCATCTCAGGAGATGCGGATGCATTTCTGGAACTGATGGAAAAGAATTCTCTGGCAATGTACAAGGTGGCGCGGGGAATCCTGGATAATGATGAGGATGCCGCAGATGCCATGCAGGATACCATACTTACCTGCTTTGAAAAAATACATACACTGAAGAATCCGGAATATTTCAAAACCTGGATGATCCGTATTCTGATCAATGAATGCAATAAAATCCACAGACATTATAAAAACTTCAGCAGAGCCGAAGAACTTCCGGAAGTCCCCGGACAGGATATGTCCATTGAGGAATTTGAGTTCAAGGAAATGCTTGGAATGCTGGACGAATCCTACAGGATCATACTGGTTCTGTATTATGTAGAGGGATTTCGGATCGCAGACATTGCTTCTATATTAAATATGAATGAAAACACTGTAAAAACCAGACTGGTCAGAGCCCGTATGCAGCTAAAGCAGGAATATACTTCAGCAGAAGATAATATTCAGAAGAAGAGACTGCAGCAGAAAAAAAAGAAAAACAGAGAATTCACAGGTATAGCAGAAGGTTTGCAGAATATCAGAATGAAAATCTGAGAACAGGATCAGTAACAGCAGGAAACATAACAGTAAGTTCAAGAAAGGAATGAAGTGATCATGGCGAAGAAGTTGGATTTTGATAAAGAAAAGAATAACAGAAATGATAATGCGATAGAGGAAATCATGCAGGCAGATTTTCCATTGCCAAAGCAGGCAGAAGATGCAAAAAACGAAGCATTTTCCAGAATCAGAGAAATGGCAGCAGCTTCTGGACATACGGAAAATACAGAGAATATGGTGCAAAGATTACAGGAGAAATCAACAGAAAAATCAACAGGAAGTTCCGGAAAGAAATCCACAGGAACAGCAAAATCGCACAAGAAATTCAAAACAGTATACAAAACAGCTTTGGGACTGACTGCAGCTGCAGCTGTATTTTCAACAGTATGTATCACAAATCCGGCATTTGCAGAGAACATCCCTCTGGTTGGAAATGTATTTAAGCAGCTCGGTAATTCCATGGGATTTTATGGTGATTATTCGAAATATGCAAAGCAGTTGACAGATTCTGCAGAAGATGCAGAGTTGGCAGATACTGATGAAAGTCAGGAGGACGGAGGTAATCCTCAAAGTGCTCAGGCTGAGGATCAGAATACAACAGAAAATAACAATGCAGATAAAACGAAAGACAATGAATCATACAGTAAAACAGTAGATGGAACAACTGTCACGCTTTCAGAAGTATACTGTAATGAAATGGCTCTGTACCTGTCCATGACAATCCATACAGAGGATAAATTCCCGGATACATTCATTACATCTGATGGAAAACCCAATATTAAGCTCAGCGAGAATTCTACAGTGAAATATGATTACATGGATGAAAAAAGTAATCTGTTCAATGCTTATCTGGATGGAAAAATGCTGGATGATAACACCTATGCAGGAGTTTTGCGTATTCCTGTAGAAGATATGACAGTGGATGAGGCAGGATGGACAAAATTTTATGAGGTGCGTAACGCATTTTTCAAAGAAAAAGGGATTGATGTAGATTCTGAGGACTTTAGTTTTGACAAGTTAGCCCAGACACTGGGAATGGATGAATACAGTGATGAGAAGCTTCCTCAGGTGGGAGGTCCGGCAATCAGCGATTATGTCAAAGACATAAAAGTACCTGACAGGTTTACCATGGAGCTGGATCTGAAAGATATTGTGGGCGCTCTTCCGGAGAATCAGGATACCACCCCGGATATCCCTCAGGATCTGCGGGATGAATATAATCAGAAAATGGCAGAGCATGGAATCAGCACAGATGATGCAGATTATGAGAGCCTGACAGAAGAACAGAAGGATCTGGAACATCAGTTTTTCACTGAGATGTGGAATGAGTATTTTGAACGGTATCCTGAGGCAAATGAAGGTAATAACAGATATAACTCATGGACACTGAAAGGTGACTGGAAGTTCAACGTAGATGTAGAGAAAAATACTTCCGATACGGTTGAAAAGGATGTAAATGTGGTAGATGAAAATGGAGATGGTGTTCTCTCCATTACGAAAACACCATTTGAGATCACTATGAAAATGCAGGATCCGGAAGCAAAGTATTTTGCAGTTATGCTGGATGCCAATGGAGATATCATGCCATATGGAGGCGTGTCAAACAGCAATAACACATATGCGATACAGGACAGAGACATTTCCACTGTATATATTTATCTTTGTGACTACTATGAGTATATGGACGAGCTGAAAGGCTACTACTGGTCCGATGACTACGAAGAAAAAGCAAAGACCAAGACCTTCAAACAGCTCCTGGATGAGCGGGCAGTTGCCGATACAGAAGTACATTTTGATACAGATAAATAATGATATAAAGCTCCTTTTTGCCCTTGATATCAGATGATAAAGTCCCGTAACTGAAACAGCATCTTCACAATTTTCTGCAGAAAGATGCTGTTTTAGTTATTTTGATAAAAAAGGTCAGAAAAACAGTAGAATCTGAGCCAAGTTAATGTTACAATGTAGGCGTCTCAAAAAAAGAGTGCAGAAGGGAGCCAAAACAAAATGGACTACGCAAAAGAATCTTTAAAAATGCATTATGACTTAAAAGGTAAAATTGAGGTTGTATCAAGAGCCAAAGTAGATTCCAAAGATGCTTTAAGCCTTGCTTACACACCGGGTGTTGCTCAGCCTTGTCTGGAGATTCAGAAGGATGTAAACAAGAGCTATGATCTGACAAGACGTTGGAATACAGTTGCTGTTGTAACAGACGGAACCGCGGTACTTGGACTGGGAGATATCGGACCGGAAGCAGGTATGCCTGTTATGGAAGGTAAATGTGTACTCTTTAAAGAATTTGGCGGTGTAGACGCGATTCCGCTCTGCGTCCGCAGTAAAGATGTTGATGAGATCGTTAAGACAGTAAGCCTTCTGGCCGGATCCTTTGGAGGAATCAACCTTGAGGATATTTCCGCACCGAGATGTTTTGAAATCGAAAAGAAACTGAAAGAATGCTGTGATATTCCGATCTTCCACGATGACCAGCACGGAACAGCAGTTATCACACTTGCAGGTGTTATCAATGCGCTGAAACTGGTTGGCAAGAAGCTTGATGAAGTGAAGATCGTTACTTCCGGAGCAGGTGCTGCAGGTATCGCTATCATCAAACTGTTAATGTCCATGGGACTTAAAAACGTAATCATGACAGACAGAAAGGGTGCAATCTACGAAGGCAGAGAAGGATTAAACCCGATTAAAGAAGAGATGGCTAAGATCACAAACTTCAACAAAGAGAAAGGTACTCTTGCAGAAGTGATCAAAGGCGCAGACATCTTCATCGGTGTATCCGCACCTGGAACACTGACACAGGATATGGTCCGCACAATGGCAAAAGATCCTATCATCTTTGCATGTGCAAACCCGGTACCTGAAATCTTCCCTGACGAAGCAAAAGCAGCAGGCGCAGCAGTGGTATCCACAGGACGTTCTGATTACCCGAACCAGGTAAACAACGTACTCTGCTTCCCGGGACTTTTCCGTGGTGTACTGGACGCAAGAGCATCAGATGTTAACGATGAAATGAAAGTTGCAGCAGCATATGCAATCGCAGGTCTGGTAAGTGACGAAGAATTAACAGCGGAATATATTCTTCCGGCAGCATTTGACCCACGCGTAAAAGACGCTGTAGCTAAAGCTGTAGCAGAAGCAGCAAGAAAATCAGGCGTAGCAAGAATCTAAGCAAATAGAATAATGAAGCCCTCTGTTTTCATGTGAGCAGCATGCAGACGGAGGGCTTTTTGCATAATATTCAATCTGACCTCTAAAAAATTCAAAAAATTGGTCATTGAAATAATGACACATTTCGCGTATGATAACTTCAACATATTGATGCGTCAATATATAAAAAATCTGATAGTGAGAATCAAACAGGCAATCTGGCTTATTGATATGGGCCTTCTATCAGATCATATGAGAGGGGACAGTTATTATGAATACTCAGAACAGCACAATTACAAAACTTGCAGAGACAGCTCTTATGGCTGCGTTATGCTATGTATCTTTTACATTCCTGCAGATTAAGATCCCTGTACCGGGCGGTGATGCAACATCCATCCATATCGGAAATGCATTCTGCGTACTGGCAGCACTTCTGATCGGCGGTGTATACGGCGGATTATCCGGTGCCATCGGAATGGGAATCGCAGACCTGATGGATCCTGTATATATCACAGGCGCACCAAAGACATTTGTACTGAAATTCTGTATTGGCCTGATCACAGGTCTGGTAGCACATAAGATTGCAAAGATTAATGAAAGTACAGATAAGAAATACGTTTTCAAATGGAGTGTGATTGCTTCTGTAGCAGGTCTTGCGTTTAATGTTGTGGCAGATCCGATCGTAGGATATTTCTACAAACAGTATATTCTCGGACAGCCTCAGGAACTGGCACAGGCACTTGCAAAAATGAGTGCTGTAGCGACATTATTCAATGCAGTTGTTTCTGTGATCCTGGTAGCAGTGATCTACAATGCAGTACGTCCGGTACTGATCAAAAGTCATCTGCTTACAGTTACCGGTAAGAAAAAAGAACAGGCAGCATAAACGGAAACAAAATGAATAAGACATAATAAAACAGCATTTCGGGTGCAGAACCTGAAATGCTGTTTTATTATGTTACAGGAAATTATTCCGTAATGTTCTGCGCAGAAGTTTTTACTTGTCTGACGAAGGAAAAACAGGCACAAGCCATAGGATACAATTCAAAGAGGATGCACTTTTTTGACCTCAAAGTAGCACTTTTTTGGACATAGTGTAATAAGATAGAAAAAATAAATTGTGCATATTTAACAAATGACGAAAAAGAAAGATAAAAAAATTCAAACTTATGCGAAAAAGGTATTGCTATTTCAGAAACAAAGTGGTATTATACAACTATCAAAAAACCTTATGCGCAAAAGGTAAAAAGAAACAGTTAAAAAAATGACGAGGTGACGAAAATGAAGAAAAAAGTATTTGCAACACTTTTAGCAGTATCTATGATCGCATCAATGGTTCCGGCAGCAGTATCCGTACAGGCAGCAGACGGTGACAGTATTCGTCTTGTAAACGGTAAGATCGAAGTTGACGCTCAGCTGAAGAAATTAGCTGAAATGTATGAGAAAGAAACAGGAACTAAAGTAGAAATCGAATCCATGGGCGGCGGAATCGATATCCAGGGTACTCTGAAAGGATACTATCAGTCAGATAACATGCCTGACATCTTCGTAAACGGTAGTGGAGCAGACTTCGCTAACTGGACAGATATGTTAGTAGATATGAGCGATCAGGAATGGGCTTCTGACACAGATGCAGCTTATGTTGATGAGAGCCAGGGTACAATCGGTTTCCCATATACAACAGAAGCAATCGGTCTTGCTTATAACAAAGACATCCTTGACAAAGCAGGAATTGATCCTTCTACATTAACAGGTCCTGATGCAATCAAAGAAGCATTTGAGACAATTGATTCCAAGAAAGATGAGCTTGGACTGACAGCAGTCGTAGGTTATGCAGCAGAACCAGTTAACCTTTACTGGTCAACAGGTAACCACTTATTTGGAAACTATCTGGATTCAGGTCTTGACAGAGATGACACTACTTATATTGATATGCTCAATGATGGCGGTAAGGTTGACGAAGATCGTTTAACAGATTTCGCTAACTTTGTAGGTCTTCTGAATCAGTATTCAGATCCGGCACTTCTTGTATCCGGTACATATGATCAGCAGATCCTTAACTTCTCATCTGGTAAATATGCATTCGTTACTCAGGGCTCCTGGATCGGTGCAACTATGACAGGTGATGATGCAGATGCTTATAAAGAAGCTGGTAATTTCGAAGTTGGTATGATTCCATACGCATTTGAAGATGGAATTGATACAATCCTTACAAACTCTCCATCCTGGTGGTCAGTATATAAAGATGGTAATGTAGAAGCAGCAGAAGCATTCCTTCAGTGGCTGACAACAGATGAAGCTCAGGAAGTTCTTGTTAAAGAAGCTGGTTTCGTAAGCCCGTTCAAGTCCTGCACAATCGTTGGTGATGATCCATTTGCTCAGACAATCACTGATTATGTATCTGCTGGAAAGACATCTGCTTGGCATTGGTTAGAGCAGAAAGAAGGACTTGCACAGAACTATACAGGTCAGGTATTTGCTGACTATGCATCTGGCAGCCTTGATGAAGCCGGATTCGTTAAGACACTGGAACAGGTTATCCAGGGTGCATACGCAAACTAATAATTGAAACTTATGGGCGGCGCTTATGTTGCCGCCCACTTTTATTTGCGCTGCATACCTGAGTAAAGGTCCGGCAGACCTTTACCCAGGTACGCAAAAAGTTTAAGACGCATTGATTTTTGCTTTGAAATAAGAAATAGGAAGGATGAAGGCAAAATGAATACAAACAGTGCTAGTAAAAAAGCAATTTCCATGGTATGCCTGATCGCCGGTATTATTTTACTGGCAGCATCATTGATCCAGGATATTTCCGGAAGCGGAGCAGGCTGGAGAGGTCCGGCGCTGATCATCGGTGCAATCGGCATCTTACTGGGAATGTATTTATTCCCGACATTAAAACATCACAGAAGCATCGTTAACTTTATATTTGTATTTCCATTGTTATTTACATTTGTAGTAACAGTTATTATTCCATTATGCCTTGGTGTGTTTTATTCCTTTACAGACTGGAATGGAATCAAGATGACAGGATTTGTAGGATTTACAAACTATAAGGCAATGTTCAATGAACCAAGTTTTCTCTGGTCACTGATCATCACAATTCTGTTTGTAGTTCTGAACATGGTTCTGGTAAACGTAGTAGCGTTTATGCTGGCCTTACTCTGTACCTCTAAGGTTAAGGGACTCTCATTCTTCAGAGCTTCCTATTTCCTGCCAAACCTGATCGGCGGTATCGTACTTGGTTATGTATGGCAGTTCGTATTTAATAACGTACTGATCAAGATGACAAATAATATTTCACTTCTGTCAAAGACAAACACAGCTATGATGGCTATCATCGTTGTTTATATCTGGCAGTATGCAGGTTATATCATGCTGATCTATGTAACAGGTCTGACACAGGTACCTAAAGATGTACTGGAAGCATCTCAGATCGATGGCGCAAATGCTGTTACAACATTATTTAAGATCAAGATTCCGATGATCGCAGCTACAATTACAATCTGTACATTCCTTACCTTAACATCTGCATTCAAACAGTTCGATGTTAACATGGCTCTGACAAATGGTACAGGTTCTGTCACAAGTTTCTTCGGAAACTATCTGACAAACGGTACTCAGATGCTGGCTCTGAATATTTATAATACAGCGATCTCCAAGAACAATTATGCACTTGGTCAGGCGAAAGCTATTCTGTTCTTCATTATCCTGGCTGCTGTATCTATTATTCAGGTTAGAATTTCCAATAAGAAGGAGGTTGAAATGTAATGGTTACGAAGAAAACTCCAAAGGTAGTGCTTACAGCTGTTGCGATTGTTATCGCAGCGTACATATTATCTCCTTTCTATCTGGTACTTATTAATACATTTAAGAATGCAAACGGTATTGTTGCAAATCCTGTAAGCTTTGCAGGTGCAAGCTTTGCACAGTTTAAGACAAATATTTCAAACGTTGTCAACAACTCTAACTTCAGTTTCTGGAGTGCATTCGGAACATCTGCGATCATTACAGTTGTTTCCCTTGTATTACTTGCTTTATTCGGCGGTATGGCTGCATGGGTTATCTGCCGTAACAAGACAAAATGGTCTACAGCTATTTACATGACATTTATCGCATCCATGACAATTCCTTTCCAGGTAGTTATGCTTCCTCTGGTTTCTACATTCCGTGATGTAGGTAAATTCCTTGGAATCAATATGCTTCAGTCTATTCCTGGTATTGTATTTGCATACTGTGGATTCGGTGGTGCTATGACGGTATTTATCTTAACTGGTTTTATTAAAGGTATTCCATATGAACTGGAAGAAGCAGCAGCGATTGACGGATGTTCTCCTGAGGGAACTTTCTTCCGCATTATCCTTCCGCTTCTGAAACCGGTTATTGTTACTGTTACTATTCTGAATGGTATGTGGATCTGGAACGATTACCTTCTTCCTTCTCTGATGTTAGGACAGAATGGTAAGGTTAAGACTCTTCCGGTTGCTGTACAGGCGTTTGTTGGTTCTTATGTTAAGCAGTGGGATCTGATCCTTACTGCAGCACTCCTGGCAATGATTCCGATGATCATCGTATTCCTGCTTGCTCAGAAGCAGATTATGAATGGTATGGTTGAGGGTGCTATTAAATAGGCTTGCAAATACTTTTTGAAAAGCTGTCGTTTTCCTCATTATTGGGGAACGGCAGTTTTTTAATGGTTTCAAAGGGGACGCGAAGAAAAATAAATGTTTTGAACCACGGCTGCGGGGGCAGGAACTCTAAGCCTTTGGAAATTTGCTAAAACCATGCCAGAAAAATTCAAACTCGCTTCGCTCAGACAGTGAATTTTTCTGACATAACGCAAATTCCCAAAGACTAAGAGTTGCTACACCCCCTGTAGATGTGGTTAAAAACATTTATTTTTCTTCGCTGTGAACTGGCTGGTACTGTGAATGATAGTATGGAAGTGTGTTATCGGATATGGAGTGAAGAAAAACGGAACAGAAACGGAATAGAAAATGATAGTATGAATTTATTGATATGGGGTTGAAATGTTGTTTTTTTTATAGTAATGTAGATGATACAACGCTTAAGGCGAGGGCTGTCTCGGGACAGTCTGTTTTTGTGAAGAAGGATGAGGAAAAGTTTTATGGAGAGGACAAAAGAAAGGTCATCGTTTCGTAAGAAGTTTATCGGTGACAGGAAGTTTTATATGATGGTTCTGGCTGTGGCTGTTCCGATCATGATTCAGAATGGAATTACGAATTTCGTGAGTCTGCTGGATAATATTATGATCGGGCGGATCGGTACGGAGCAGATGTCGGGGGCTTCCATTGTGAATCAGTTGATTTTTGTCTATAATCTGTGTATTTTCGGAGGGGTATCCGGAGCGGGTATTTTCACGGCGCAGTATTTTGGACAGAAGGATCACGAGGGTGTGAGGCAGACATTCAGGTATAAGTTCTGGATGGCTGTGATTCTGACGATTGGAACGATTTTGATGTTTCTGACTGTTGGAGAGAATCTGATCAGTATGTATCTTCAGGGAGAGGGTACTGCGCAGCAGATTGCAGATACGCTTAAGTATGGAAAGCAGTATCTGGATATTATGCTGTTGGGATTGCCGCCGTTTATGATGGTGCAGATTTATTCCAGTACTCTGAGAGAGTGCGGAGAGACTGTTCTGCCAATGAAAGCCGGGGTTGTGGCAATCTGTGTGAATCTGTTGTTTAATTATCTGTTGATCTATGGTGTATTTTTCTTCCCTAGACTGGGTGTGAGAGGTGCGGCAATCGCAACTGTGCTGTCACGTTATGTGGAGGCGGCAATTGTAATAGGCTGGACACACAGGCATACGGAGAAGAATGCATTTGCAAAGGGGCTGTACAGCACGCTTAAGGTTCCTGCGAATCTGACAAAGAAGATTCTGGTCAAGGGTACACCGCTGTTGTTTAATGAGACTTTATGGGCTTCTGCCATGGCGATGCTGACTCAGTGTTATTCGATTCGAGGGCTGAATGTGGTTGCTTCGCTGAATATTTCCAATACCATCAACAATGTGTTTAATATTGTGTTTATTGCGCTGGGAGATTCTGTTGCGATTATTGTGGGACAGCTTCTGGGTGCGGGAGATATGAAGAAAGCGAGAGATACAGATAACAAGATGATCGCGTTCTCAGTGATGTGCTGTACCTGTGTGGCAATGGTGATGTTTGTTATGGCGCCGCTGTTTCCAATGCTTTATAATACCAATGATGAGGCAAGGGAGCTGGCGAAGTATCTGATTATGATCACTGCATTCTTTATGCCGCAGAATGCGTTTTTGCATGCAACCTATTTTACTCTGCGTTCCGGTGGAAAGACGATTATTACGTTCCTGTTTGACAGTGTGTTTATCTGGTGCGTCAGTGTGCCGATCGCGTTTGTGCTGAGTCGTTATACAGGGATTCATGTGCTTGTGATTTATGCATGTGTGCAGCTGGCGGATTTGATTAAGTGTGTGATTGGATTTGTGCTGGTTAAGAAGGGTGTGTGGCTGCAGAATATTGTTTCATCATGATAAAAATTTTCAATAACATTTGGCTTGACTAACCGATATACTATAGTGTATTATCAGAAAAAATATTTATATTCTCTTTGCACTGCATTACATTCAACAGAATGCGAGATCAACAGTACAAACTGAGCAGGCGATGCCCGAGATGCTCGAGGGCGTGGGGCCGGGCCGCGCGAAGCGGCAGCAGATATGAAAATTTTCAGACATATCTGTGGGACAGTGTATGTTCCGCAGGTGTGTCTTTTTGTTTTCTGAAAAGTATGTTTTGGAAAGATTTTCTTTTAGAGGGATTTTTTTAGGAGGATTTTCTGAGACAGGTGCAGTTCCGAAATACAAAAAGACCCCTGTAAGACCGCACTTTGATAAGTCACAGAAAGGAAATATGTTTTCTGACTGTGGCGCAATGTATGTGACATAAGAAGAACCTGTAAACTCAAATATAGGAAAGTACAAAAGCTTATATATTTGAAAAGAAAATTTAGGAGGTCCTGGTTATGGAACAGACAAAAAAATTAAACATGACAGCAATGTCAGACAAGACAAACAGTAACACGACAGCTAAGAAGGAAGAGCCTGCATGGGAACATAAGGTGGCAATGAAGGTATCAGGTGTGAGTATTGCAGTAAACCTGTTACTTTCCTTATTTAAATTACTTGCCGGAATTCTGGCACATTCAGGTGCCATGATCTCAGATGCGATTCATTCAGCATCTGATGTGGGAAGTACTTTCGTAGTAATAGTCGGTGTGAATTTATCCAGCAAAAAATCCGATAAGGAGCATCAGTATGGACATGAGCGGATGGAATGTGTATCTTCCATTATTTTGTCCGGGTTACTTCTGGCAACCGGTATCGGAATTGGTATGAATGGAATTGAGAACATTATTAAGAGTACTTCAGGAGCAAGCATTGCAATTCCCGGAACATTGGCACTGATTGCGGCAGTTGTTTCTATTGTAGTGAAGGAGTGGATGTTCTGGTATACCAGAAGTGCTGCGAAGAAAATAAATTCCGGTGCATTAATGGCAGATGCATGGCACCATCGTTCAGATGCAATGTCTTCTGTTGGTGCATTTATCGGTATCCTGGGTGCGAGACTTGGCTTCCCGATTCTGGATCCGATTGCCAGTG
>ERZ650305.948-NODE-948-length-11709-cov-4.379526_pt1 | contig 11709 bp, 8 predicted proteins | sample MGYA00376241_ERZ650305 | MGnify/ENA primary metagenome ERZ650305 (study PRJEB26733, sample SAMN07839276) | wastewater metagenome | biome: urban; feature: artificial channel; material: waste water | place: USA: North Carolina | collected 2016-02-25 ... | reverse complement strand
AAATATCTGTCCATTTTTCGGTTGTAATCTATATTTTTAAAAATCTACATTTGCACTACTTTCTCAAAGTTGAAAATCTTTGACAAAGTTTAAAGTTAAGCATCAAATATGAATTTATCAAACGAAATAATGTACAACGCTTCCTTCAACAAAGACGCCAGTTTCGAAGGCGTTTTTTGGATGGGCGTAAAAACTACAGGTATTTTTTGCAGACCAACTTGTACTGCCAGAAAACCAAAACCAGAAAATGTAGAATTTTTCGACAATACGAAAGATGCTATTTTAAAAGGTTATCGCCCTTGTAAAGTATGTAAACCATTAGAAAAACTAAATGAAACACCAAAATATATTCAAGAAATTATAAATGAATTGGTAGAAAATCCATCATTGAAATTTAAAGATTATGATTTGGTAAAACGTGGGATAGAACCTGCCAAAATGAGACGTTGGTTTCTTAAAAATCACGGAATTACCTTCCAAGCGTACCAAAGAATGTTTAGAATAAATTCGGCTTTTAAGAAAATTCAAAAAGGGGAGAGTGTTACAGAAACTGCCTTTGATAGCGGCTACGAAAGTTTAAGTGGTTTTACCGAAAGTTTTAAAAATGTTTTCGGTGTTTCTCCTAAAAATTCTAAAAATCAAAAAATTATAGATTTGAAACGCATCGAAACTCCACTCGGAACAATGTATGCAGCCGCTACAGAAAGCGGGATTTGTATGCTAGAATTTACAGACCGTAAAATGCTAGAAACAGAACTAAAGCACCTTTCTATATCATTAAATGCCAATATTATACAAGGTGAAAATCCTGTTTTTGAAATTTTAGAAAAAGAACTTTCAGAATATTTTGAAGGAAACAGAACTGAGTTTACGGTGCCTTTGGATTTTGTAGGAAGCGATTTTCAAAAATCGGTTTGGGAAGTTTTAATGAAAATTCCATACGGACAAACTTGGAGTTATGCCAAACAAGCTGAAATTTTAGGGGATAAAAACAAAGTTCGCGCAGTAGCTAATGCTAACGGAATGAACAAGATATCTATTTTAATACCTTGTCATAGAGTAATTGGTAGTGATGGCAATCTCACTGGTTATGGTGGCGGAATTTGGCGAAAACAGAAGCTTCTTGAACTAGAAAAGGCGATTCTTTTCTAAATAAAAAAGGAGAAGAATAAAAATTCCTCTCCAATTTTGTGTTAAGTAAAAATATAGTAATCATCAATTGTGTTTCTTTCTATTGATGGTTCTATCTAGCTGTTTGTCTTGTCTAGCAATTTTTGCTCTTTCTTTTAAAGTGATTTGTCCATCTGCAGCAGCTGCTCTTTTTGCTTGTTTTACATCTCGGGCTTGTTTTTCAATAGCAATTGCTTCTCTAGGTGTTATTTCTCCAGATTTTATACCTTGTGCTACTCTTTTTCTTTCGCCTCTTAGATTTCTATCTTCTCTTTGTTGTGCAAAACTTAATACTGATGTTAGAATTGCAAAACTTAAAACTAAATTTTTCATATTCATATTTTGTTTGTGGTTTCTTTTGGTATGATTAGCATTTTAATCAAAAGTTAAAACAAAATAATAAAAAAAATATATTGAGTTGATAATCAAGTTAAATTTTACATACAACCTTTTAAAGCATTTGCTCCCCATATTATAGCGATAAGTGAAATTGTACCTTTAACAGAGAAAAACAAAATACCAATCCAGCCATATCTTTTTAAGATAGATTTCCATTTTGGTAATTTTTCTTCTTCCTTATTCTCCACTTATCTCTAATTTTCTACAAAAGTATAGAATTAATGATTTAGGATAAAATAATCTCGATTTATTATATCTATAAAACAACTGTTTAAAATTCTTCATTAATATGTCTATCTCTAAAGCCTAAAAAGTATAATACACCATCTAGACCAATAGATGATATCGATTGTCTAGCGTTTTCCTTTACTTTTGGCTTTGCATGGAAGGCTATTCCAAGACCTGCTATGTTAAGCATTGGTAGATCATTGGCTCCATCTCCTACAGCTATTACTTGGTCTAATTCTATTTTTTCTACTTGTGCCAAAAATTTCAGTAATTCTGCTTTTCTTTTTCCGTCAACAATATCTCCTAAATGTTTTCCTGTAAGTTTTCCGTCAATAATTTCGAGTTCGTTAGCATACAAATAATCTGCACCAAATCGTTTTTTAAGATAATTCCCAAAATAGGTAAAACCTCCGGAAAGAATTGCAATTTTATAACCGCATTTTTTAAGGGTATGCATTAATCTATCTGCACCATCCATAATGGGCAAATTGTCTGCAATTTCTTGCATTACAGATTCGTCTAGACCTTTTAAAAGAGAAACTCTTTTTTTGAAACTTTCATTAAAATCTAGTTCACCACGCATTGCAGCTTCAGTAATACCACGCACTTCTTCGCCTACGCCAGCTCTATCTGCCAGTTCGTCTATTACTTCGGTTTTAATCAAAGTAGAATCCATGTCAAAACAAATTAAGCGACGGTTTCTACGATAAATATTATCTTTTTGGAAAGAAATATCAATGTCTAATTCACCACTTAAATTCACAAATTTCTCGTGAATTAAATTCAAATTCTGTGGCGTACCTCTCACCGAAAGTTCTATACAAGACCTATCGTCAGAATCATTGTAATTATCTAGCGGTATTCTACCAGTTAAACGTTTTATCGTGTCAATATTGAGACCTTGCTCTGCAATAACTTGTGTTACTTGCGAGAGTTGATTGGCTTCTATTTTTTGTCCGAGAAGTGTAATCACGAAACTTTCTTTTCCTTGCCTCGAAACCCAAGCATCATATTCCTCTCTTTTGATAGGGGTAAACTTTGCATTTACGCCCAGTTCATAAGATTTGAAAAGTAAATCTTTCAAAATATTCCCTTGCATATCGGGATCTAGACGGAAAAGAATACCTAATGATAATGATTGATGAATATTGGCCTGCCCAATGTCTAAAATAGTAGCGTTATGTTTACTTAAAATTTCTGTAAGAGAAGAAGTTACACCAGGTTTATCTTCACCGGTGATGCTCATTAATACAATTTCGTGTTTTGTCATTTCAGAATTATTCGGAAGTAATTTTTATGCAAATGTATTATTTTAATCCCGAAAATCATTGATATGTTAAGAGAGTTTAATGTTTATTGTAGATATTTTATTTTTACTTTTTGTCTTTTTCAAATAATTCTAATTAAAATTTTAAACGAAATCAGTAAAAAGAATTTTATTTAAAGCAATTTTTGCATTTTTTCATAGGATTCAGCTAATAATATTTATATTTACGAAAGAACAAATTCAAAAAAATGGCAAAAAAAAATAAAGATTTCGGAATTGAAAAATCTTTAAAAAATTTAGGAATAAAATCAGAAAATAAAGGAACTTCTACTGGCGGAAAATGGTTCGCTTCTGGGAAAGTAATCGAAAGTTACTCACCAGTTGACGGAAAACTGATTGCCAAAGTTACTTCTTCCTCTTCAAAAGATTACGAAAAAGTAATCTCCGAAGCCGAAAAAGCTTTTAAAGAATTTAGATTAATGCCTGCTCCAAAACGTGGAGAAATCGTAAGACAATTTGGTGATAAACTCAGAAAACATAAAGACGATTTAGGAAAACTCGTTTCTTACGAAATGGGAAAATCTTTGCAAGAAGGTTTGGGCGAAGTTCAAGAAATGATTGATATCTGCGATTTTGCAGTCGGTTTATCTCGCCAGTTGCACGGTTTTACGATGCATTCAGAAAGACCAGGACACAGAATGTACGAACAATATCATCCTCTAGGAATTGTAGGAATTATTTCTGCTTTCAATTTTCCGGTTGCAGTTTGGAGTTGGAATACCGCTCTAGCTTGGATTTGTGGTGATGTTTGCATTTGGAAACCTTCAGAAAAAACGCCACTTTGTGGAATTGCTTGTCAAAATATTATTAATGAAGTTCTTAAAGATAACAATTTACCTCAAGGAATTTCAAATTTAGTAATTGGTGATGCGGAAATTGGAGATTTAATGGCGAAAGATGCCAGAGTTCCTCTTATTTCTGCGACTGGTTCTACCAGAATGGGAAAGATTGTGGCACAAAATGTAGCGGCAAGATTAGGAAAATCTCTACTAGAATTAGGCGGAAACAACGCTATTATTGTAACTCCTGATGCAGATATTAAAATGACGGTAATTGGTGCTGCTTTTGGTGCAGTAGGAACTGCGGGTCAACGTTGTACTTCTACCAGAAGATTAATCATTCACGAAAGTATGTACGAAAAAGTGAAAGACGCTCTGGTTGCAGCTTACGGACAATTAAAAATAGGAAATCCGCTTGACGAAAGCAATCATGTTGGTCCATTAATCGATACTGATGCTGTAAAAATGTACGAAAATGCTTTGAAAAAAGTAGAGGAAGAAGGCGGAAAACTTCTCGTAAAAGGTGGAGTTTTGAAAGGAAAAGGCTACGAAAGCGGTTGCTACGTAAAACCAGCCATTGCAGAAGCCGAAAATCATTTTGAAATCGTACAACACGAAACTTTTGCCCCGATTTTATATTTATTAAAATATTCTGGAGACGTAGAAAACGCCATCGAAATTCAGAATGGAGTAGTGCAGGGTTTATCTTCTGCAATTATGACCAATAATTTAAGAGAAGCCGAAAAATTCCTTTCTCACGCTGGTTCAGATTGCGGAATTGCCAATGTAAACATTGGAACTTCTGGTGCAGAAATTGGCGGTGCTTTCGGCGGAGAAAAAGAAACGGGTGGAGGAAGAGAATCTGGTTCTGATGCTTGGAAAGTTTATATGAGAAGACAAACCAATACCATTAACTATACCACAAATTTACCTTTAGCGCAAGGAATTAAGTTTGATTTGTAGAGAGTTGGATGCTTGATGCAGGATGTTGGGTGTTTGATGTTGGAAGACTGAAATTGGTTTTTGTAAAACAAGCAACGAAGTTGCAAAATCAATAGAATAGTGCTAAGGGCTATGAAATAAAAAATGTAGAAAAAAACTACAAATCACGAATTTTGGAAGCAACGAAGTTGCGGAATCAATAGCATAGTGCGAAGCGCTATGAATAATAGAAATGTAAAGAAATAAGGTGCGAAGCACCGAAATAAATATCAATTTTGAAACTTGAAACTCAAAACCGAAACAAAAAAATTATGAACAAAACAATAGAATTAAGCCACGAAATTTCTGGCAACAAAGTGAAAGAAACTCTAGGAAAACATCTTTTAGCAGATGGTTTTGATTTCGTGATGGATTACGAAAAATCTCACGGTTCTTGGATTGTAGATCGGTTATCAGGCCAAAAATTTCTGGATATGTTTTCTATGTTTGGTTCGGCTTCTGTGGGTTATAATCATCCTTATATTCTAGAAAAATCTGCTTGGTTAGGCAAGATGGCGGTTTATAAACCTACAATGTCAGATGTGTATTTGCAAGAATTTGCAGATTTTGTAGAAACTTTTGGTAGAGTTGCGATTCCTAAAGAATTGCCTTATTGTTTTTTTGTGGAAGGTGGCGCTCTTGCTGTAGAAAATGCTTTGAAAACTGCTTTCGATTGGAAAACCAGAAAAAATTGGCAAAAAGGAAGCAAAACCGAAGGTTCTATGGCGATTCATTTCAAACAAGCTTTCCACGGAAGAAGCGGTTATACCTTAAGTTTAACCAATACTTCAGACCCTAGAAAATATCAATATTTTCCATTGTTTGATTGGCCTAGAATCATCAATCCGAAATTACATTTCCCGATTACTGAAGAAAATTTACAAGAAACCATCAAAAACGAACAATTGGCTTTGGTAGAAATAGAACAAGCGATTTTGATGAATCCTGATAAAGTTTCGTGTATTATTATTGAAGTAATTCAAGCGGAAGGTGGCGACAATCATTTCCGTGACGAATTTTTTGTAGAATTAAGAAAAATTTGCGATGAAAATGATATTTTATTAATTTTTGACGAAGTTCAAACTGGCATCGGAATTACTGGTAAAATGTGGGCTTTTCAGAATTTCAGCGTAGTTCCAGATGTGATTTCTTTTGGCAAGAAAACACAAGTTTGTGGAATTTTGGCGAGTAAAGAAAAACTAAATGAAGTTGAAAATCATGTTTTTGCAGAAAGTTCTAGAATCAATTCTACTTTCGGTGGAAATTTTATTGATATGCTGAGGTTTCAATTGGTTTTAGAAATCATAGAAAAAGAAAATTTACTCGAAAATGTGCAAAAACAAGGTGCATTTTTACTAAAAGGTTTACAAAATCTTCAAGAAAAATATCCTCAATTGATTTCCAACGCAAGAGGGAAAGGATTAATGTGCGCTTTTGATTTACCAACTGGCGAGATCAGAAAAGATTTTCAAGAAAAATTATATGAAGAGAATGTTATTATTTTAATTTGTGGAGACTGTTCATTGCGTTTTCGTCCTCATCTAAATGTGTCACAAGAAGATTTGCAATTTGCAATAGATAAGATTGAAAAAATTGTACAGAAATATTAATATGATATGAATTGAACGTGAAAGTCGGGTTTGTTATAAAATCCGACTTATTTTTTTTAATCACCCTCAAAAATATAGGGTTATTAGAATAAAATTGTTATTTTAGCTCAAAATTAAATCTAATTGATAAGTTTATGAAGAAATTCTTTATTTCTTTAGGCTTGGTTCTTTCGGGAATTATTTCTGCTCAAGTCGGATATTGGCAAAATGATACTACCACAAAAGATCAAAGTCTATACGTAATCAAAAACATTACCTTGTATCAAGATTATAAAACAGTTATTAATGATGCTGTTTTGGTGGTTCAGAATGGTAAAGTTTTAGAATCGGGGAAAGTGTCCATTCCTAAAAATGCAGTAGTAATTGATGGTAAAGGTGCTTATGTTTATCCTTCGTTTATAGATTCTTATACCAATATAGGTGTAGAAAAGTCTGAAAATAAAGAATACAACAGCGGAAGTATTTATACTCCAAATACCGCTTCTTTTGCAGCTTATAATGATGCGGTGAAATCTTACACCAGAGCTGCTGATACTTTTACCAATCAATCTAAAGCTTACGAAGAATATTTAGCTCAAGGTTTTGGCGCTGCTTTAGCCTTCAACCAAGACGGAATTGTGCGTGGTTCTGCGGTTTTAGTAACTTTAGGTCAAGGTAAACCTTCGGATAAAATTGTGAAAGAAGACGCAGCTTTTCTTTTGTCTTTTGATAAAGGAAGCTCTAAACAATCTTATCCTACGTCTCTTACAGGTTCTATTGCTTTGTTAAGACAAACTTATTTAGATGCAGATTGGTATGAAAAAGGCGGCAGTTCTGAACAAAAAAATCTGAATTTAGAAGCTTTTAATAAATATAAAAAATTGCCAACCATTATAGAAACCTCCGAAAAATGGGATGTTTTAAGAGCTGATAAAATTGGCGACGAAGCTGGTTTTCAGTTCACTTTTTTAGGTTCTGGTAACGAATATCAAAGAGCTAAAGAAATAAAAGCAACCAACGGAAATCTAATTTTGCCTTTAGAATATCCGAAAGCATATCAAGTAAACGATGCGCTAGATGTAGAAGCGGCAGATGTTGCAGTGCTTAAACATTGGGAAATGGCGCCTTACAATGCGGTTTATCTCTCTAAAGAAGGCGTTCCATTTTCTTTTACGATGAATAAATTAAAAGACAAATCTACTTTTTTTTCAAAGTTGAGAGAATTGTATAAAAATGGTTTGTCTAAAGAAGAAATTCTTGCAGCACTTACCGACAGACCAGCTAAAAATTTTAAGGTAGAAAACACTTTAGGAAATCTTAGAAAAGGCTCTATTGCCAATTTTGTGATTTTTTCTGAAGACCTTTTCAATAAAGATGCAATGATTTATGAAAACTGGGTGAACGGAAAAAGTTTTGTAGTGAATAAAATTCCTGAGGTAGATGTAAGAGGAGAATATTCTTTGAATATCAATAATCAAACGTATGATTTAAAAATTAAAGGAAAAATCAATAAACCTGAAGCTTCAGTTTCTAAAGATAAAAAAGACGGTAAAGCAAAACTGAATTTTACCGATTATAAAATGGCTCTGGAATTGGTTTTGCCAAAAGATAGTCTTCAAAATTACAGAATTCTTTATCCTGTTGCCGATTTTAAAAATAAACAAGGTTTTGCATTAAATAAAGAAGGAAAAGAAGTTCCATATACTATTTCTTTCGTTAAGGAATTAGCCAAAGAAGAGAAGAAAGAAGAAGATAAAAAACCTTCGGAAATAGGAAAAATTTGGTATCCTTTTTCAGCTTTCGGCAACGAATCTTTACCTGTTCAAAAAGATTATCTCATTAAAAATGCTACCGTTTGGACAAATACCAGTAAAGGAATTGTAAAAAATTATGATGTTAAAGTTTCTAAAGGAAAAATTGTAGAAGTTGGTACTAATTTAGTTAAAGGAAATGCTGAAGAAATAGAAGGAACCAATCTCCATTTAACCAACGGAATTTTAGACGAACATACACATATTGGTTTAACAAAAGGTGTAAACGAAGCAGGTAGCAATTCTTCTGCCGAAGTAAGAATGGAAGATGTTTTAAATCCTGATGATGTCAATTTCTATCGTCAACTTTCTGGTGGCGTAACTTCTGCTCAGCAATTGCACGGTTCTGCCAATCCAATTGGTGGTCAATCTTCTATCGTGAAGTTTGCTTGGGGAGAAAATGCTGACGGAATGAAATTCCCTAATGCTCCGAAATTTATAAAATTTGCACTCGGTGAAAACGTGAAACAAAGCAACTGGGGGAATAATCCTAATCGTTTTCCTCAGTCTAGAGGTGGGGTAGAACAAGCTTATGATTTTTGGTTTACAAGAGCTTTAGAATACGAAAAAGAAAAAGCCAGCAATAAAAATTACAGAAAAGATCTTCGTTTAGAAACGCATTTAGAAATTTTGAAAGCTCAGCGTTTTATCACTTGTCATTCTTATGTTCAAAGTGAGATTAATATGTTTATGAAAATTGCAGAGAAATTTGGTTTCAGAGTGAATACTTTTACGCATATTTTAGAGGGGTATAAAGTGGCAGACATTATGAAAAAACACGGAGCTAATGCTTCTACTTTTTCAGATTGGTGGGCTTATAAAGAAGAAGTAAGAGAAGCAATTCCTTACAATGCTGCTTTATTAATGCAAGCAGGTGTTAATACTGCGATTAATTCTGATGATGCAGAAATGGCAAGAAGACTAAACCAAGAAGCTGGGAAATTAGTGAAATATGGAAATGTTTCTCAAGAAGATGCTTGGAAAACTGTTACGCTTAATCCTGCTAAAATGTTGAAAATTGATAAAAAAATTGGGAGTATAGAAGTGGGTAAAGATGCCGATTTGGTACTTTGGACAGATAATCCATTGAGTATTTATGCTACGGTAAGCAAAACTTTTGTAGATGGGAAATTGCTTTTTGATGCTAAAGAACAAATTGCAAAAGACGAGAAAATAAAAGCAGAAAAAAACAGAATTGTACAAAAAATGCTTTTCTCCGAAGATACTAAAAAAGGAAATACTCAACCTTTGAAAAAAGAAGAGCCAAAACAGTATCATTGTGATACTTTAGAAGAATCTGAAAATCATTCACATTAATTTTTTAGAAAATGAAAAAGTTTAAAACCATTATATTTTTAGGAATTTCAGTTTTTGGATTGGCGCAAAGACCTGCACCAGCACCAGCTCAGAAAAATCCTATTGCCATTACCAATGCTACCATTCATATAGGTACTGGTAATGTTTTGCAAAATGCAAGTATCGTTTTTGAAAACGGAAAAATTACTCAAATTAATGGAGCAATTCCGTCAAATGCAGAAATTATAAATGCACAGAATAAACATGTTTATCCAGGGTTTATTTTGGTTAATAATACCCTAGGTTTGGTAGAGATTGAAGCAACCAGAGCTACTGATGATACACAAGAAGCTAATGATATTACACCCGAAGTTCGTTCTTTAATTTCATTTAATACAGACAGCCACGTAATTCCTACGGTTAGAACCAATGGTGTTTTGCTTACTCAGCCAGTTCTTAAAAGCGGAACAATCTCTTGTACTTCTTCTATTATGAATCTTGACGGCTGGAATTGGGAAGACGCTGTAGAAGAAAAAGATAATGCTTTACATATGTCTTGGCCTACCATTTCTACTCGTTTTTTTGATGAAAAAAGAGAAGCGGAAAGAAAGGAAATGAGAATTAAAAAATTGGAAGAAATTAAAAATTTATTTACCAGAGCCAAAGCTTATCAAAAATCAACAATTAAAGATTATAAACTAGAAGCCATAAAACCTGTTTTTGATAAAACTAAACTTTTTGTAGAAGTTTCTAGCGCCAATGAAGCTTTAGAAGTCATAAAATTTGCACAAGATTTAGAGCTTAAAAACATAGTTTTAATAGGAAATGCAGCATTAGTACCAGTTTTAGATGAAATTAAGAAAAGTAATTTTCCTTTGATTATTACCAGAGTTCACTCTTTGCCTTTAGATAATTCTATGTCGCCAAGATTGCCTTATCAATTTGCGAAAATGGTTGCTGATAAAGGAATTCTATATGGTTTAGATTATAGTGGCGACCACGAATATCAAGATTCTAGAAATTTACCCTTTTTAGCAGGAACTACCGCAGCTTACGGCGTAGAAAAAGAAAAGGCATTGCAAAGTATTTCTTATAATTTGGCTAAAATTTTAGGCATAGAAAATAGATTTGGAAGTTTAGAAGTTGGCAAAAGTGCCACACTTTTTATTTCAGATGGAGATGCACTAGACCAATTGACCAATCAAATCATAGAAGCATACATAGATGGCAGAAAGATTAATCTACATAATCAACAAAAAGAACTTTATAATAGGTACAAAACAAAATATACATCTCAATAATTGTTGAAATTAAGATAATTTTCACTAATTTTATCCCCTAATTTCGAAATATGGGAGCACAATCACCTAGAGTTTCTGTTTTTGAGGCAGATGAAATGGTACACATTCAAATCATTAAAAAAAAGTTAGAAGATGCTGGTATTGTTTGTTCTATAAGCAATAAATATCTCAATTCTATACTTTCTACGCCTACTGCTACCGCATTAAAATTAGAAGTAAATATTCACGATGAGCAAAAAGCATTTGAAATTATTGATGCTTATTTGCAATCAAAAGATAATTGATATTCTGGGGGATTAGCTCATCTGGCTAGAGCGTTAGACTGGCAGTCTAAAGGTGGTCGGTTCGATCCCGATATCCTCCACGTTTTTTTAAGATTCTCAAGTTTTTTGAGAATCTTTTTTTTGAAAATACTTCTGTTTTAAATTAAAAAAATCGCAAATTTGCACCCCAATTAATTTTGTTAATGAAACTTTGTATTGCAGAAAAACCAAGCGTAGCAAGGGAAATAGCCGGACTTGTGGGAGCATCCGATAAAAAGGACGGCTACCTGACAGGTAACGGCTATTTTGTTACGTGGGCATTCGGTCATTTAATAGGATTGGGAATGCCCGAAGATTACGGGGTTTCGGGATTTGATAAAGCATCATTGCCAATGCTCCCAAACCCGTTTTTGCTGACCGTCCGGAAAGTGAAAAAAGACAAAGGTTATACAGCGGATACGGGTGCATTAAAGCAACTGAAAGTCATCGAACAGCTTTTTAACCGTAGTAACAGCATCATTGTAGCCACCGATGCGGGACGTGAGGGCGAACTCATTTTCAGGTA
>ERZ650305.931-NODE-931-length-11825-cov-5.772302_pt1 | contig 11825 bp, 11 predicted proteins | sample MGYA00376241_ERZ650305 | MGnify/ENA primary metagenome ERZ650305 (study PRJEB26733, sample SAMN07839276) | wastewater metagenome | biome: urban; feature: artificial channel; material: waste water | place: USA: North Carolina | collected 2016-02-25 ... | reverse complement strand
GTATTCCCAAGCTGCTACATATTTGTAGTTCTCGTCATCTCTTTCTGCTTCACCTTCTGGAGTAGCGTGATCCCAACGGAAGTGTCCTCCACAAGATTCTTTTCTTTCAAGAGCATCTTTCGCCATTAATTGACCTAGTTCTAAGAAATCTGCCACTCTGAATGCTTTTTCAAGCTCTGTATTCATTCCATCTGCTTCGCCAGGAACTTTTACATTTTTCCAGAAATCGTTTCTGATTTCTTCTATTTCTTTAATCGCTTCTGCTAAACCTTCTGGAGTTCTACCCATACCTACTTTGTTCCACATTACGTTTCCTAGTTTTTTGTGGAAATAATCTACAGAATGAGTTCCTTTATTATTTAAGAAGAATTCTACTTTATCTTTGATGCCTTTTTCTGCTTCGTCAAATTCTGAAGAATTGGTAGGAATTTGCCCTGTTCTAATATCAGCAGAAAGATAATCTGCGATGGTATAAGGAAGTACAAAATAACCATCTGCCAAACCTTGCATTAATGCCGATGCACCTAATCTATTTGCTCCGTGGTCAGAGAAATTAGCTTCACCTATTACGAAACATCCTGGGATGGTAGATTGTAAATTATAATCTACCCAAACTCCACCCATTGTGTAGTGAACCGCTGGATAAATTTTCATAGGAGTTACATAAGGATCGTCTGCTGTAATTTTTTCATACATTTGGAATAGGTTTCCGTATTTTTCTTCCACCCATTTTTTACCCAAATCGTAGATTTGTTTTTCAGAAGGATTGTGAATGTTTTTCTCAGTAGCAGCTTCTCTACCTTTTTTCATAATTTCTGTAGAGAAATCTAAGAATACACCTTCTTTAGTATCATTATTTTCGATTCCGAAACCAGCATCACATCTTTCTTTAGCAGCTCTAGACGCTACGTCACGAGGAACTAAGTTACCAAATGCAGGATATCTTCTTTCTAAATAGTAATCTCTGTCTTCTTCTTTAATGGTTTCAGGCTTTAACTTACCTTCTCTGATGGCAACTGCGTCTTCAATTTTCTTAGGAACCCAAATTCTACCAGAATTTCTAAGAGATTCTGACATCAAGGTTAATTTAGACTGCTGAGTTCCATGAACAGGAATACAAGTCGGGTGAATTTGCACAAAACAAGGATTAGCAAAAAATGCTCCTTTTTTGTGAATTTTCCAAGCGGCAGATACGTTACTTCCCATTGCATTAGTAGAAAGGAAATACACATTACCATAACCACCAGAAGCAATAACTACAGCGTGAGCAGAATGTCTTTCAATCTCGCCAGTTACCATATTTCTAGCAATAATACCTCTTGCTTTGCCATCTACCAGTACTAGATCCATCATTTCGTGACGGTTGTACATTTTAATTCTACCTTTACCAATTTGGCGGCTCATTGCAGAATAGGCACCTAATAATAATTGTTGACCTGTTTGTCCTTTAGCATAGAAAGTTCTCTTAACCTGAGTTCCTCCGAAAGAACGGTTATCTAATTGACCACCGTATTCTCTACCAAAAGGTACGCCTTGTGCTACACATTGGTCTATAATATTCGCAGAAACTTCTGCCAATCTGTGTACATTAGCTTCTCTTGCTCTGTAGTCTCCACCTTTTATGGTATCATAGAATAACCTGTAAACAGAATCACCATCATTTTGATAATTTTTAGCTGCGTTTATACCACCTTGTGCTGCAATAGAGTGTGCTCTTCTTGGCGAATCTTGGTAGCAAAAAGCTTTTACATTATATCCTTGTTCTGCCAATGTAGCAGCAGCAGAACCACCAGCCAAACCAGTACCTATGATAATAATGTCAATTTTGTCTCGGTTGTTAGGTGCAACCAAGTTCATATGATCTTTATGATTTTTCCATTTGTCTGCTAATGGACCTTTAGGAATTTTAGAATCTAGAATGCTCATAATAATATAGATGTAATTATTGAGTTACGAAATGAAAAACAGCTACTATAATAAATCCTAGTGGAATTAAGATAGAATACCAAGTTCCTAGTGTGTTTACACATTTTAAATACTTAGGATGTCTCGCTCCAATAGATTGGAATGAAGACTGAAAACCGTGTGCTAAATGCAATCCTAACAACACAAAAGCAACTACATACAATACAACTCTCCATAACGGTTGAAATTTTTCTTGTAAATGCTCAAAGTCTGATTCTGTGTGTACAGCACCTAAATAATTTTTAGAAATTGTTGGCACCCAAAAGTCTGCTAAGTGAATCGCTAGATAAACCAAGATAAATGCCCCAGAAATAATCATATTTCTAGACATCCATGTAGAGTTACCACTGTTTTTCGCCACAGCATATTTCACTGGTCTCGCAGCATTGTTCTTCAATTCTAATACAAATCCCATCACAAAATGGAAAATTACGCCTGCAAATAATACCGGCTGCATTGCAAATTGAATTAGGGGATTACTACCCATAAATTCTGAAGCTGCATTAAATCCTTCTTCACTGAAAACAGAAATAAGATTAATAGACAAGTGAATCACCAAAAATATCAGCAAAAACATTGCTGAAAGCGCCATTAAAAACTTTCTACCGATTGTAGATTGAGTTAATCCTGCCATTGTTTATATTTTTTTTGAATTTCCACAAAATTAAGAATTATAGAGCGGTCAAAAATATGACAAATGTCATTTTTTGTATTTTGTAATGGTTCTAAATAAGATTTTCTTTATCTTATAAGTTCACTACGTATTTTTACTTCAGAAAAACCCTTTGGATCAACTTTAATTTCATATCTTTCAATTCGCCTGGAAGTAATATAAGGCTCTATTATAAAACGTTTTAGCATTTCATTATTAGACTTTTTATCAACCCAAAAAATAGCTCGATTACCTTCTTTTTGAATAATTGTTTTTTGATTAAAGTTTTCTACTACCAATGTCTCTGTTTTCTTAAATTGATAAAAATCAACAATAATCCTAACCATAAAAAACAATAATGCAATTCCCAAAAAGCGAAGCATAGTCTTACTTTGATGTAAAAACAAACCTCTTAATAGAAAAATTACCACAAAAAGAATAATTAATTCAACCCAATTCAACGGGATATTTTTAATGAAAAACCAATCTTGGTCTGCAAAAAAATGAATGCTTTTCAACAAAAAATCTACTAATTTTTCATAAATAAAACTTAACCAAGAGAATTCTAATTTAAAGGCAAATAAAACGGTCATTAACAAAGAAAAAATGATAATAATTTCCGAAAACGGCACTATAATTACATTGGCAACTATTGATAAAAATGAATATTGATGAAAATAAAAAATAACTAAAGGCAATGTAGCGATTTGCGCTGCCAGACTTACCGAAATCACATTAAACAGAAAATCTTGAATTTTGTTTTTAGGTCTGGGTAAATTTTTCAAAATCGGTTCATTCAACCAAAAAATCCCAAAAACCGCTATAAAACTGAGTTGAAATCCTACATCAAAAACCTGATGTGTATCAAAAATTAAAATCGCAAAACCTGCAATTGCCATTGCGTGAAGCAAATCTGGCTTGCGCTGTAAAAGCACAAAACTGTAATACGCCGTAATCATTAAACAACTTCTGACCACAGAACTGCCATAATCTATAAAAATCGTAAAACTCCAGATAAATAGCAAAGAAAGCACTATAGGAATTTTTCTGAATTTTGCAGGAAAAATGGGTTTCAAAAGATATAAAATCAACCAAAAAATAATCGCCAAATGTGTACCCGAAATTGCCAAAAAATGCACCAAACCACTTTTGCTAAAATCCGAAACCATTTCTGCATCCATTTCTGTACGGTCTGCCAAGATAATTCCTTTTAGAAATTCACTTTCTCTTTTTGGAAGTTTAGAACCATCAATTATATTGAGGATTTCTAGTCTTTTTTGTCTGATTTTTTCAGAAATGGTAAGCGTTTTTTTTGGAGCTTCTAGAATTTCATCCGTTGCAAAACTTTGATAATAAATTCCTTTTCTTGCAAGATATTTTGCATAATCAAACTGAAAATCATTCTTCGGACTTTCTACTTTATTTATATATACTTTGGTTTGATAATAATTTTTAAAATCAAGTTGTTTTTCTTCTTTCGGAACATACAGAATAGCATTAATTTCATTTCCTTCAGCTTTTGCCAATACTTCGTATTTTCTGTACTTTTTATTAGAATTCAGCTTCTTATTAATTTGAAAAACAACCGTTTGTTTTCCTTGAAAATTTGGAATTTCAGATTTTTTAGAATGCCAATAATGCGAAAAAACACCTACCGAAAAAAACAAAAATCCTAGAGAATAGTTTTTCAATTCTTTTAAAATCTTAACTTTAAAGAATGAAAGCATCGTGAAAACCAATGCAAAACTCATCAAAAATACAGTTTGATGAATAGAAGTCGGTATTAAATCGCAGAAAAAAATCCCCAAAACATAGCACAAAAGCATCAGGAGAAGAGGTTGCTTGTTCATTATTGGCTAATAGTTTAAGCAAATATAAAAAATTAATTTTATTCTAATCTCAAGCAATTCAAAATTTTCACAAAAAAATCCCTTAAAACAATGTTTAAGGGACTTATAATGAGCTTATCCTGTATTTTTTAATCCGCTAGAAATAGCATTAATCAAACTTAACAACTTATTGAGAATTTTATCCTTTTCTTTATTATTTTCATCCTCTAGATTTCGCCATTGTTTTAGATATTTAATATGCAATTGGTGCAATATTTCTAATTTTTGGTTTCTCCATTGCAGGTTATCATATTGACCGCCTCTTCTCTCCAAAGCAGACTCCCCGAAAAGTTCTTCTATTAATTGCACTCCATTTTGGTGATCTGCAAGAAATTTACTCATAAACAATTCTCTTTCCTCAGAATCTTCATCTAAATCTGCATATTGTTTCATCATTTCTAGATTAGACAAGATAAGATTTGTTTCGGTTTGTATCATTAGAAATTTAAAGAAATTCCAATTTTTAGCTGCTTCTTTTAGTTTTTGAAAATCAGAAGGTTTTTCAACTTTTAACACCTTGAGAGCTTCTCCTAAACCATACCAACCCGTTAATGAAATTCTTGATAAGTTCCAACTAAACACCCAAGGAATTGCTCGCAAATCTTGCAGTGTTCTAGTTCCTGTTCTTCTGGCTGGTCTAGAACCTATTTTACTACGTTCTAATACATCTATACAAGTTGCTTTTCCGTAGAAATTGATAAAACCTGATGTTTCGATTAGATTTCGGTAATGTTCAAAGGATTTTTGAGCAAGAAATTCCATAGAATCAAAAGAATATTTTGGATTTTCTGCTGAGGTTTTATTCGCGATAATATGTTTGGCTACCCCAGAAGAAAGTGCATTTAGATTATATTTCGCAGTCATAGGATTTCCAAAAAGTTGCGCTACAGATTCTCCCTGAACGGTGATTTTCACTGTTCCAGAAACGGTATTTTCGGGCATACTTTCTAAAAAACGATGGTATTTTCCGCCGCCTCTACTTATAGTACCACCAGTACCGTGGAAGAAATAAACTTCAGTATTGTTTTTCTTACCTACTTCAGAAAGCGCAATTTCTGCTTTGTAGAGATTCCATTTGCTAGCAATAGTACCTCCATCTTTGTTACTATCACTATAACCCAACATCACTTCTTGTTTATTATCTAAATTTTTGGCTCTAGATTGAGTGACAGGATGTTTCAAAAATTGATTCAATATTTCTGGCCCGTTTTGTAAATCTTCTATGGTTTCTAACAGAGGAACTACTTTTATTTTAGTATTAAGAAGTTGAGTTTCTCTCATTAATAGATAGACAACCAACAAATCACTTAAAGTTCTGGTCATACTCACAATAAAAGAACCTATTCCGTCTGCACCATAGAGATTGATGTGTTGGCGAACTACTCTATAACAATCCAAAACATTATCTGCTTCTGCACCATAAGAAATCGTAACATCTGTAATAGGTGCATTGTTTTCTAATAATTTATTTAAAAAATTTACTCTTTTTTCTTCTTCCCAATTTTCAAAATCATAGTCTGTTTCACCCATTTTTTTTAGAATCTGAGAAACAGCTTTATCGTGAAATGCACTATTCTGCCTGATATCTAATTTAGCCAAATGAAAACCAAAACATTTCACAGAACGTTCTACAGAAAAAAGTAAATCTTCTGCAATACTTTTTTGCCCGTTTTGAACTAAAATTTCTCTTAATGTCTTCAGGTCTTCTTCTAAGTCTTTGCTAGATTTATAGTAAGTTTTAGAATCTGCGAAATTCTCTGATATGGTATTTTCTAATTGGCAAATCATTAAATTCACAAATTGTCTCCAAGGTTCATAATGATTACGCTTTATCGCATTTTCACCAACCTCTCCTAAAGCATTTGCTTTTTGAGAAACCGCTTCAGAGAGTGCAAAAGGTACAGGATTAGAAACGGCAGAAATTGAGATTTTTTTGGCAAGATTTATCAAATCTTCTTTAATTAAGCTAAGCGCAGCTTTTCTATGAAGCAAAAGAGTTTCTTTGGTTACCGCTGGTGTTACAAAAGGATGCCCATCTCTATCACCACCTACCCAACTTCCGAAATTGATTTTCGGAAAAAAATCTGGGTTTTTAATTTTATTAGGATTAAGCTCTAATTCTAGCCAAGAATTGATAATCTCTTGGTCACTTTTTGCCAAAACTTTAGGAAAAACCTTAGTTAGATAATACAAAACATTAGCTCTTTCGTCTCTGATGTCTGGTTTTTCTAAATAAATTTCGCCAGTTCTCCACCATCTTTCTAGAAGGTTGATTATTTTTTCTTTTATCTCGTTTTGTTCTAATCTGCTGAGTGATGAATTTTCTTTTTTTACCAAAAGCAAATACAATTCTCTGTGCAATTCTATTACAGTAACCCTTTTTGCTTCTGTAGGATGCGCAGTAAGTACAGGGATTACTTCTGTTTTAGAAATAGCACTTAGCATTTCATCTTCGGTAATATTAGAATTCTTCCAATGATGGAGGGCTTCTCCCCAAGAACCACGAATTGCGGTAATCTTTTCCTGATCTTCTAATTTTCTGCGGTATTGTGTAGCTGCATTTTCTTCAACCAAAGTCATCAATTGGAAATAAATACTAAGAGATTGTATAATTTTTTCACTTGACAAATCATTTTCTTCAATTTTCCCCTCAACTAAATTACTATTAATCAATGCTGCCACTTCATTTTCATTAATTCTTGTAAGCATTTCTGCATAACAAGCTATAACAAACTTTCGGTCAGTCGAAATTTTCTGAAACCCTTTTTCATTTATAACCATATGTATTTTTTTTTCAAATTTACTGAACAATTTATAAATCAATCACCACGTTAATATTTTTTAACTTATAAAAAAGTTAAAATTTTCATAAAACATCTCTTATAATTTTCAAATGATGATGGGTGTGAATGCTAAGAAATTTAATCGTTTGTTTCAAATTAAGATGCCCAAAAAGTGGATGCTCTACAAAAGAATTGGCATTAAGATTCTCTACTTCGGGAAGATTTTTCTTAATATCAACAATAAGATTTTCAATATTTTGAATAATTTCACCACCGCTAGGAATAGTAAATTTAGGCGCTTTTGCTTTCTTTCTAGGAATATAACCTGTAGTCATTACTAACAATTTAGGCAAACTAAAATGAGGTTTAAATTCTTTTGGGTTAGACTTTTTTAATCCTTCCAAAATTCTAGAAATAATAATGAGTGAATGCTCCAAATGCCAACCAACACTCGCTTCCGAAATTTCTGGAGCGCTTTTGTCTGAAAATTGTTTTAAATTTTCAATTTCATTTAGTTGAGAAATTAATTTTTTCATTTTTTAATTTACAATAATTTCTGCGGCGTGTTCACTTGCACCTTTTCCACCAAGTTTTTCTCTCAAAAGTTCATAATTTTTGAGCATTTTGTCGCGTTTTTGTCCTTCTAGAATTTTTTGAAGTTCATTCACCAAATTTTCTGTATTTAATTCTTTTTGAATGAGTTCTTTTACAATTTCTCTGTCCATAATGAGATTAACCAAAGAAATAAATTTAATATTTTTCACCACACGTTTCCCGATTTCGTAAGAAATAGTGCTGGTTCTATAACACACAATTTCTGGAACATTGAGCAATGCTGTTTCCAAAGTTGCCGTTCCGGAAGTTACCAAAGCTGCTTTAGAACACCTCAACAAATCGTAGGTTTTATTAGACACAAAATGAACATCGTAATCTACAAATTTTTGATAAAATTCTTTAGGTAAACTAGGCGCTCCTGCAATTACAAACTGATAATTTTTAAAATAATCACGAACTGAAAGCATCAAACTCAGCATTTTTTCTACTTCTTGTTCGCGAGAACCGGGTAAAAGTGCAATGATTTCTTTATCATTTAAGCCATATTCTTTTTTGAAATTTTCAGCATCAATTGGTGCTAAATCCGAAATCGCATCTAACAAAGGATGTCCCACAAAATGCGCATTTACTTGATGTTTTTTATAAAAATCTTTCTCGAAAGGAAGAATCACCAGCATTTCGTCCACATATTTTTTGATGGTTTCTACTCTACCTTCTTTCCAAGCCCACAATTGAGGAGAAATATAATAAACCACTTTTATCCCAATACTTTTGGCAAACTCAGCAATTCTGAGATTAAAACCCGGATAATCTACCAAAACCAAAACATCTGGTTGATAATTCTTAATATCTTCTTTGCAGATTTTTATGTTTTTAAGAATAGTTCTAATGTTCATCGCCACTTCTAAAAACCCCATAAAAGCGAGTTCTTTATAATGTTTTACGGGTTTTTGGTTCGCTACTTTTTCCATTAAATCTCCTCCCCAAAATCTGAATTCTGAGTTATGATCTTTCTGTAAAATGGCTTTCATAAGATTAGAAGCGTGCAAATCTCCCGATGCTTCTCCTGCGATGATGTAGTATTTCAAAATAAATTTGAGATTTGAGATTTGAGATTTGAGATTTTCAAATTCAAATCAAATTAATAAGTTATATTTCTAAATTTTCGGGATTTCTTCTGCCGTCCCAAATTTTATGAATAATAATTTCAGCGTCATTATAATCATAGAAAATCAAATATTCTTTCACTAAAATATATCTAAAATGATGTTTATTATTTAGAATTCCAATTTCAGGATTATCTTTTAAAGGTTCAATAGATTTAATAAAACGATGATACAATTTTTGACTAAATTTTTTTGATTTATTTCTATTATTCCAATAATCAAAAATTTCGTTACGTTCTTTAATGGAATTTTTAGACCAAATTAATCTTCTTTTAACCATTCTTCAAAATCTTTTTCTGCCTCTTCTTCTGTTAAAAATTCTCCATTTTTATATTGTTCTCTTGATTTTTCAATACCATCAATGATAAATTGAGGCAATTCTATTTTTTCTTGCTTTAAAATTTTTTCAATTTTATCTAAAGTAGCTTCGCTTGATAAATCAATTTGTAGCTTTAGCTTTCTTTTTCTTTCAAATGTTGTCATTTTTTTCAAAATTTAGTCTAATCAAATGTAAAAAATTTAATCTAATTTTGCTCAAAGATAATAATAAAAAATGTCAGAAGATTTCGAAATAAAAAATAAAGTAGCAGAAAGTGGTTTGGTGAATTTTGATTTATCAGAACTTTCTCCTAAAGGCAAAAGAATCGGGATAGATTTGAAGGATTTTCTCTTTATGGAAATGATCTTGAAAGAGAAAGACTTCCGCGAAAAAGTAGCTGAAATAGATGCTGAAATTTATCGCGATTGTTATGTTTTTGTGTATTGTTCTACAGATGCCATTATCCCAATTTGGGCATATTTCCTTATCACTTCTAAGTTAACAGAAACTGCAAAAAAAGTAATTTATGGCACCAAAAAAGATTTAGAAGTTATCTTAATGCACGAAGCTATTTCTAATTACAATTTCACTGATTTAAAAGCAAAACGCGTTTTAGTAAAAGGTTGCAGCGAAGAAGACATTCCCGAAAACGCATACATAGAATTGGTAGAAAAACTAAAACCAATTGTAAAATCTTTGATGTTCGGCGAAGCTTGTAGTAATGTTCCTATTTTTAAAAATTAGTAATTTTTAGTTTAAAAAATTCATTTAACATAATGAATTATTTTTAAAATTTTAATTCGACAGGTATAAATTTTGATACATTTGGTTCACTCTAAAATAAATTATTAACAATTAAAAAACACAGTATGAGTTTAATCGACCTTATCACAGGTAATACAGGAAACCAAGTTGCAGAACAAGCCGAAAATAAATTCGGAATAAGCAAAGGACAAATCATTGCACTACTTGCAGTAGCCGCTCCATTGATTATTTCTTATCTTAGAAATAAATCTCAAGACGCTAATGAAGCAGAAGCACTAAACAATGCATTAGACAAAGACCACGATGGTTCTATTCTTAATAATCCTACCTCAGCAGTAGAAAGAGAAGCAGAAGGTAATTCTATTCTAGACCATATTTTTGGAGGACAAAAAGCAACCGTAGAAAATCAACTTTCTCAAAACACAGGTATTTCAATGGACAAAATAGGTCCTATTTTAGCAATGTTAGCTCCTGTAATTATGGGATATATTGGTCAACAAAAGCAAGCAAATGGCGTAAACGCAGGTGGACTTGGTGATTTATTAGGTGGAATTTTGGGAGGTGCACAACAACAAACCCAACAAAGCAACGATCCTCTTTCTAGTATTTTAGGAAGCGTTTTAGGTGGTGCAACTCAGCAATCAGGAGGCGGACTTGGTGATTTACTTGGTAGCGTACTTGGTGGTGGAAACCAAAAGCAAAGCGGCGGTTTAGGAGACCTTTTAGGAGGAATTCTTGGAGGAAAATAATTTCTATAAATTTCATAAAAAAACCGAAGATTATTCTTCGGTTTTTTTCTTTCTAGTGGTTTTTGGTTTTTCTTCCACCACTTCCTCTGTTGATTTCTCTGTCTTTTTAGGCTTTTCCGCCTTTGGAGCTACTTCTTTTTTAGGTTTTTCTACTTTTGCCGGAATTACAGATTTCGAAGATTTTTTAGGTCTTGTTTTACCATAACTACCTTGCGTAATTTTACCTTTTCTCGTTTTTTTGTCTCCTTTTCCCATAAAAATTAGTTTTTAAATGATTGGTTCTTACAAAGTTAAAAAAATATCCATCTCATACAAACTGTAATTTATCATCTAAAAAATAATTTGGGCGTGCCTTTTTGTTTTTAGCCACTTCATTCCTTTCCCCAAAAAAAACAAAAAGTCGGTCTTCACCTGCAATTCCTCGTTCCAAAGCTTTAGCCATCGCTTACTGCGGGATTTTCGGTTACGCCCTCACGCAAAATGCAACGCAGAAAAATAAATTTTATCAAAATTTAAATATTTTTTATTGTTTTACAATAATTATTTATACATTTGCGATATAATTTTAAAACAAATAATTATGAAACTAATCGGCAAAAACTCTGTCTCTAAGTATTTCAGTTACTTTTTTTTAGTCCTTTTCTTATTTATTGCTTTTCATTTTATTTATGAAATCATTGGCTTTTCAGTCCTTTATTATAAGTATAAAACAGAAAGCAATATTTTATCAGACTATTTTCTTTTAGGAAATGATGTTGGTTGGGCAAAAAATGAATATACCAATCCAATAAAAGATGTTCTGAAATTTAAAATTTATTATCCATTTACAGAACAAAATCTATTAACCGGAATTTATACTAAAAGTTTCATTATCAACAGCTTAATAAGTTCTAGCTATTTTACAGTTTTCAGTTTTGTATGCTATAAAATTACCGAGGCTTTAAGTAAAGATTATATTTTTAATTTAAAAACAATAGATTGG
>ERZ650305.920-NODE-920-length-11877-cov-4.778718_pt1 | contig 11877 bp, 9 predicted proteins | sample MGYA00376241_ERZ650305 | MGnify/ENA primary metagenome ERZ650305 (study PRJEB26733, sample SAMN07839276) | wastewater metagenome | biome: urban; feature: artificial channel; material: waste water | place: USA: North Carolina | collected 2016-02-25 ... | reverse complement strand
GGAGGTCTGTTGGACGCACCGCTTTGGTACTATTGTAAAACGCCATGGGCATCTCCTTAAAAAGGGCAGGGTTGAGCGCGATAATACACTCAATTTTAATGTGGGTATGTTGCAGCCTTATTTCAAGGGATAACACAATAAATAGTTTTATTTCTAAAAAAATACACAATATATAGGTATAGCAATTTGCTAACCTCTGTGGGGGAGGAAATTAAATTCCGCGGTACTGGCTATAGTTTCACTGAAAAAAGCGTCAGTAAGCTAAACTGGAAAATTGAAAATAACCAACCATGTTGAACATGGCAGACGACTTGCCTGATCGATCATTCTCGGTGAAAAGCTACGCTATTTATGCGATCAGAGAAAAGAAGATATTATTTGATGGTCATATACCAAATCAAAACAGTTCTAGCATATGACCATCGGTGTTGTGCTATGTACGAAGACGTAAATCTTGCTCAATAGATACAGGAAGTGCGTTGAGGACAGGATACTCAGTTGTTACTCTGGATAACAAGTCAATCACCCCAGGTGCTTCGATTGTTACAACTAATGCATATGGCATAGGTACTGCATCCTCCATTCGAACCGATTCGCCTTCATCTCGAACTTGATAGTTGATATGGAAGTATGGATTCTCTAAATCTTTAACTGCTATTTGTCGCTTGTTATGTAGAACGGTATCCCATCTCATAGAATCTTTTCTTAATTCATTTTCTGTCTTGTACATACCACTTCCAAACAAGGGAAGAGACTTTTTTGGGGCTTTGTATGCTCTGACCCAGAGGCCTGCGCGTGTATAATTAATTGCATGAGCTGAGTCTACCGGTGCTCTATAACAAAAAGTTGCTCCAATTGTTATTTTTAAGTCTTCTGGTAATCCCTTGGGTATAGGAATGATGGCTTTTTGTGGGTGTCCAGGGCGTGTGACACCTTGATATACAACACGGACTACATCTTGCGGTGTGTAAAGTATTTCTTCCGCATCTAATGGTACTCGTCCCCAACCGACATCCGCTCTGGAGTGTTGTCTTGAATTGAATTCACATCCATTAATCATAAGGGCTTGAAGAGTTACAGGTTCAAATACTGAACTGCTGAGAGCGTCAACACCTGCTGCAACTCTTAATGCCAGAGGAGTAGAGAAACTGGTACCTGCGACACCAACAAGAGCATTTGCAAGAGGATTAAATATTGGCAAAGGTTCTTTATTCGACCCACCAAATGCCACTAAATCTGGCTTCACATAGCCAGGACTCCTTCCTGGGCCGACAGCACTATATGGAGCTTTATTCCATTTCTTTTGGGATGAATCAGCGGAACCTACGGCTAATACATTTACTGCGTCACCAGGCGGTTGTATTCGTGCTAACTCTCCATCTTCTAAACCATTATTTCCAATAGCCGTCGCACAGAGGGTTTGACCATCAGCAAGTTCAGTATCAAGCCGAGAAGTCCATTCATGAACATCATCATCAAAAAATGTAGTAACAGGACCCATACTAATGTTTGCAAAGCGATATGGTGTTCCTGTTATTTTTGCAGTACGAAGAGCTGTAATAATTCGATCTAAAACATCTAAGGCTTGCTCTGGGCTATCTGATGTTGGCAGCACTCGATAGTGATCGACAAAGCAGTAAGGTGTAGGCAATGAGCTTTCTGCTGGGTCTATATTGCCGTACAGAAATGCAGAAGTAACGTTCACTCCATGTGATAATTCATGAGTTGAGGGTGCCCCATGGAGTGGGTTTGATATTTCCACTGCATGATTAGGAAATGCATTGGCAATTCCACCATCAAAGATTGCGGCTTTGATATTGGATATCGGCTTTTTAACAGGGAGCTCAATTGAATTATTGGATTTTGTCAGCCTAGAGTCTAATTTCCATTCATCCTGTAGTTCAGGCAAGGAGCGAATGAGTCTGACTCTTGTGAATTTAGCAATTCTTTGAATTTTTTCTGGAGAAATTTGTATGGTTACGAATGTTAATCCAGGGATAAATCTATATCCTCTTTTGGATATTGTTCCACCAAGTTCTTCAACCAAATTTTTGAACGCAGTTAATACATATACATCTGTTTCTGATGCATGAAGTGTTACATGAATATAATCAGGCCAACGGGTATTATTGCTAATTCGCAGTTTTTGGGCTGCATCGTATGATCCAATACTCTCTATTCGAGCAAATTGTTCTTGCTTGCTAATGGTAGTATTTGGAGCAAGCAACCTGTTATCCATGGAATTGAAATTATCAGCAGTTCCAGATACGAATATTGAGGCTGTTTCTTGTTCAATTGATACATCATTTTTGGTTTTTCGAGGTGTGATTTTTACAGGACGAGAACCAAGAATTATCAACCCTGAATCACGTAAAATTGTTGCAGGAAAATATGATTTTGCAAGAAAAGCCGGATGCAAAATTACCTCTGCGGTTATTTCACCTCTTGGCGCGAATTCAGAAGGAATGGTATTTGCAAGTGCAGTAACATCGTTAAGCTGTTGGTGTAATACAGTTCTTACATCTGAAATAGTGTATGGTAACCATTTCTTTCCACCGCCACTGGGCCATGATAATGGTCCAATTAATTCATGCCCATTAGCGATAAGAACATTTCTTTTGTTTTCTGCCATGGTTAATCTTCCTTACTGATTCTGCGTAAAATACGTGACACTGTGGAAGCATGTATATTGAGTGCTTTGCCTATATCTCGAAGTGATTTTCCCTCTGATTTCAATCTTTTGATTTCTAAATATTTTTTTACTTCGTCATCATATAGATATTCAGGAATAGCGAGATCAAGGATCGCGTGTTCAAATGTGGTCTTATGCAAGACAACTTGGCGTTTTGCTCTTGTAACTAATTTTGATACATCAGATAACGGTCCTCCTGCAAAGGTTGGAGCTATTTTTATGGCTAGCCCATGATCACAACCTAATTGCATAAGAAGAGCAGTTATTTGTTCAGGTGTGCTTTCAGGAAAACGTAACCAAAAATCAAATCGTCTAAATATGGCTCGATCCAGTAATTCTTCATGATTTGTTGCAGCAACAAGCAAAGATGTGGCAGGCCATTCATCAATCGCCTGTAGTAACACGTTAACAACACGTTTCAATTCGCCGATATCTTGTCCATCATCACGTCGTTTAGCGAATGCATCAAATTCATCAAGTAATAGCACACATGGTTGAGATTGAGCATGAGCTAATACTTTGGCTAAATTATTACCTGTTTTGCCCAACAAGCTATTTACCGCAGCAGCTAGATTAAGTGTGACCAACGGCAAATCTAGCTGATTAGCTAAGAATGTTGCTGCCAGAGTTTTTCCTACACCTGGTGGACCGGATAACAGTATTGTGCGAGATGGTTCTAGGCCAGCAGTGATCAATAGCTCAGCATTTTTCCATTCATTTACCAATGTTTTCAAACCTGAATCTACTTCAGGAGCCCAAATAGGTGTGTGCTCCACTTGAACAGGAAACTGCACCGTAGTTAACGGAAGATTACTATCTGAATCAACGGGACTCAAAGATGGCTGAAAAATGGCTGAATCTCTAGATAAACTTTGCCTAGATGACATAGCTTCAGCGAGCCCTTTAGATAACACTTCTGTAAGCGGTGACTTTTCGCGGCGTAAACGGGCAATAAGTCGGCTGAGGCGAAGTTGAAAAGATGATGCATTTCCTGTGCATCCTTCTCGAATTAAAGCAATCCATTCTGCATTTGAAGCTAGGGAAGTAGACACGATATATTCTCGGTGTTGCATTTGTTGCTGAGTGTTGCACATAATGGCGCAACACTCAAGGTGAGAACTTATATAAAATTTTTATCACAGCATGCAGATGTGCTCTTGATAGCTCTCATTAGAGGCCATGCTTTTCTGACATCGATGTAATAATGGCTTTGTAAAACAGGTGGTTATCGATTTAATTATCTTGCAAAAATAAATGCGACGATCAAATATCACCCTATCGATCATCATATCGTCAGGTAATATCTATGCTGCTATCGACAGAAATCCTTGCTAATCGTCGAGAAGAATTTGACAGTTACACACAAATTGAACTGAAAGATGTACTTCCTCCTAACAAATATTGGCTTGTCTGGTGGTATGGCGGGATCAGGAAAAATGTTAAAGATAATACACAACCTTTAGTCAAGATTGTCTTTAGGGAGTTCTTCCCAAATGAAAACAGACTCTCTGAAGAGGTCTATTATCGTGATATTTGTATTGCATATCTTGACCAAGTTCAGATAGGAACTATCTGTAAAAATAACATGGCTATTGGTCGTATTAAATTTGAAAGAAAAACATTTAAGCTAAATATTTCTGAAAAAAGCTATGACTTTATAAGTGTTAATGATTGCTGTAAAAATAATGTGACTTTGCCATTTCCTTCATCTTTATATAGATTATCTTATAAGTATGATAAAAATCAGCTGTTGAGATTTGAACTGGGTAATCAAGATAAGTTAGTTATTCCAAGCATTGATTATTTTACCAAGGCATATGGTTCATCTGAACTTAGACGTATTTTAGCTACCTATATGTGGGATCGTGGTTATGATACGGCAAAGGATAGATTATTGAAGCCACTTAAATCTCAAGAAGAACATAATGAAATAAGAGTAAGAATTCCTCATTATTTATCTGTGTCAGATGCGCCATTTTTAGCATATATAAAGAAATTTCGTAGCTCACTTGAAAAAGCTAAATCAATTCATGCTCAGTTGCAATCATCGTATGAACAACAAAACAACCATGCATTTATTCAGGTAGCACCTTGGTTTACTGGTGAGATAACAATTCACGTTGATGGTTTTTCTTTTGGTGACTCATTTCTTGGATTAAGAGTAATCAAAATTAGCGACCCCAAAACAGGGTATAAAATACTACAAGAAATTGATGAAAAGGGAGAATCGAGTAAAGGCTTTAATCCTGAAGAAGATCATAGTCTTCGCCCGAGTAAAATCCTGACTGCCCCGCCAGAAAAGCCAGTCTTAACTAGCACGCAAAGTCCTGATACTGGAGCTCCTAGCTTAAAGATAACTACATATACTGAACCACTTGATGGCTTTAAGTGCGAAGTAAAAAAAGTCAGCTCCGGTGTGGTTGTATCATCCGATGCCAAAAATGCAAAAATACCTGTAGAGCTGGATGAATTTTCTTCTGGTGATCCCCATGGAACTGATAAAGATATTGGAAAGGTAACATTACGTAGTAAACCTTTGGTCAACTCCGAAGGAGTACTAAATGATATGTGGAAAGCCTTTAATTATGTAAAAAACAATTACAAAAAATTAATAAATGATGTGAAATGGTTGAAATCTGATTATTTTTATTGTTCAGACGACAATCTTGCTTTGATTGAATTACCAGAGCTTGATTGGACTAAAATATATGATTCATCTGCTATTAAAAACTGGTTATACATGGATGATCGTTTTATTAATAGAAGGGGTGTATTGGTTATAAAGGTTACAATGGAGAATGAATTGTTTTATGTCGCTGAAGTTCAGCGAAAAATAAAAGAAAACAACAAAAATAAGATCGCCAAGGAAGAAGAGATAAAAGGTCTTGCGTTCCGTATTGATTCTGATATCCCTTTTGACCAAGGTTTACATGACGTGATGAAGTATATTGTTTTAAAAGCTGGAAATATGGATTTCGTATCATCTGAATTGAAAGGGAATGGAGTCAGTTTTAAGCATTGTGAATCTAAAGACCAGACAGTGACTAGCGAATCAACATGTATCAATGTTCTTAAAAAGATGGGATATATGGTGAAGCTACAGAAAAAAGTGAGTTAACGAGATGTCTTCTGCTTCCTTTTTTTCATTATGGCTAAAGTTTCCCTCTCGCCAAACGACCACTGATCGATGAGTTGTATTCGGCTTGTATTTAGTGCTACGTAGCTTGAGGGAACTTGATTATCTTTATATATGCTATATCTTATAATATATATATTTTATTTCAGAAATGGCTTTGTTCACAATCCTATAAGGATAGGTTCCCAAACATGAAAACTATTAACAGTGATATAGTAAACATTAAATCAGGTATTAATGTATTAATATATAAACCTGTAAACATATATGATTGTATTTTAGGTGACAATGTATTCATAGGACCATTTGTAGAAATACAACGAGGTGCAAAAATAGGTAATAATACTAGAATTCAGTCTCATACTTTTATTTGTGAGGACGTAGTGATTGGGAATGATTGTTTTATTGGCCATAACGTTACATTTGCGAATGATTTATTTAAAAATGGATCACCATGCGGTGATAAATCAACATGGTTGAGAATTGAAATAGGAAACAATGTAAGTATCGGTAGCGGTGCAGTCGTTTTAACTGAGAAAATTTGCAGCGGTGTTGTAATTGGTGCTGGAAGTGTAGTCACAAAACCAATATTAACAGTTGGAGTCTATGCTGGAAATCCAGCTAGATTAATAAGAAAATTATAGTACAGGACAATGACGTCCTGTACGGAGGTTATTTTATATAGATCTGGGAATATAACAAATGCGGATCGATTATTTTGTTTTTTGGAACATGCATTGTACCATCATATTCTGATTTTGATATTACTCCATCTTGGAGAAGAGATACAAGATGATCGTTGTCAAGAGATGCTAAAATTCGAATTTTAGCATCTTTAGTATCAAAGATATGGTCTAATAATCCATGTTCAGGAATGTCCGGTATATTTATTAGATATTCTGGTTTTGGAATACTGCATATTAAGTTCCAATAGGCATCAAAATTTTCTATTGGCTTAGGAATTATATTTGCATTAAGCCCAATGCGAATTGTTTCAAGCCAACTGTCATAAAATCTTTTCTTATGTAAAGATTGCATGTTTTCATCACACCATGTAGACATTACTTCCAATGAAGGAAGAGATATTTCTCCTGTGAAAACTTTTATCACCCAACGGCTAATAATATCAAAATATGGGAATGCTGCACCATAACCTGCAGTATCGACTGGTGGATTAATTACAACAAGTGAGGGATCATCAGCATAAAAGAAATGCTCATATAGTCGACTTCTATCAAATCCATTTATAAAACTATAGTCTGGCATTTCATATCCAGTACAAAATATGATTTTATCAAAGGTATCTTTTGAACCATCAGAGAAAACAACCAAACCATCCTCAGATATATATTCAATCTGTGATCTTAATTTTATTTTTTCAGAATGTAAGTTTGGGATTATTTTTTCATTTACATGCACCGCATTATTGTTCGATTTACTTGGAATAAAACCAGATTTTCTGTATATATCCATATAGTCTGGGATCATATCATCTAGAATCTGTAAAAACTGCTCATACGGCATTTCATCTAGAAGAAACCTACCTAGATATGAATGCATAACATCGTTATATGATTTAGAAAAAAATCTAGGCAAATACAGACCTAATTTTTTAACCGATAAAGAAACGTGATTCGCATAATCGACAAGATCTGATGATATATCTGCACCACTAACTCCACCGCCAACAACTAAAACTTTATCACCTGTAAATCTATCAGGTCTGATATAACTTCGTGCTGTGGATATTTCACCATTAAATTGATCCAAACCTATAATTAAAGGTAATCTTGGAGCCCATAATTCACCTGTGGCAATTATGATATTGTCGAATAATTCAATATGAAGCTTCCCTTCTTTTTCGTATTCAACGACCCAGGAATTATCTTTCTTATAAATTGATGATACAAGAGAATTAAATTTTACCCGTGAAAGAAGATCATTTTTCTGTGCAAAATTGCATAAATAATCATGCGCCTCATTTAGGCTTAAAAAATCAGACTCACCTGTATAAGCATCTGATGTAAAGTAAAATGTATATTTTGAGTTTTGCATATGCACATGATCGTATGCACCTCCACTTAGTGGATTCCATATTCCACCAAGCTTTGAGTTTTTTTCAAATAAGACAACATCAATGTTATTACTTATTGCATGGAATGCTGAAATTATCCCAGCAGGACCACCACCTATTATTCCTATTTTCATGTTATTCAGCCTTTTTGTTTTTAACTAATATGATTAATACAGGAACAGCAAAAAATAAAGTTGCTACGTTCGCGAATATAACTGCGATATCATCATTCTTGATGCCGTATATAATCCATGTTATAACACCAATTATGAACATTCCGTACATTGAAATGGAAATTCCATTTGTATTTTTTGTTTTGATCGTTTTTAAAGCTTGAGGAGCAAAAGCAAAGGTCGTGAAAAATGCAGCAATAAAACCTATGACAATTGAACTGTTTTCGTGCATATATAATCCCTATATATTTTCCAAGATTAATTGTACATTCACACCTTTTGAAATTAATGGTAGTCTTTCGAAAGATTCATTCTCTTTAATTAAGCGACACCATTCATTTAGCATTGAATAAAATGAATCAGACCAGTATGACACTTCATTTTCAGGATCTGGGATTAGGTGCTCGTCTAGGACGCCATGATTAATCCAGTTTTCAGAACTGAACAATTTAACATTAATTTCGTTGCTTTTTTCAGGCGTATACTTTATTTCACCATTTTCAAAAATAAGATTTAAATGCAAGCCTTTAGGTTCATCTTTTTCAACCTTGCTGGCTTTAATCTTAAAGATGCATCCATTTACTCCTACTCCAAAAATATATCCATTATCATCAACACTTACTAAGCCTCCAGCTTTCTCTTTGACAGCAGTACCTTTTGATACGCGAACTGATTCATATAAAACATCTTGTTTTGAGATGTAAGTAAATAAGTCAATTAGGTGACATGATAAATCACCGAGTGCTCCGCTGCTTGCGTTTTGATCTGCAGTATCGCGCCAAGTTAAATGTTTTCTCCTGAGTGCTGAATCTTTATTGAAACTTGCATAGAAATAGTTGATTTTACCAAATTCATAAATTCCTATTATATTAATAATAGCCTCAATTAACTTGTTATATCTATAATTAAATGAAATGATACTTTTTTTATTAGCAACTTCGCATATCCTATATGCAGAATCAATATTTGTTGATAATGGTTTTTCACATACGATTGGAATATCCTTCAGAGTGCTGATTTCTTTTATGATCATCTCATGGGTGTGATTGGGTGTGCATATAATTATTCCATCAGATTGTCCAACGATCTCGCTAATATTGTTTTTTATGAAAATAGGTTTTGATGATACTTCTGATGCAGAATGAACATTGTTTTCATTTGTATCGTACAATAAAATAGATGCTACAATATTAATTTTTGATAAGGCTTTAATATGAGCTTTCGCTATGTTTCCGCATCCAATGATACCAATAATCATGATGTGATTCCTCTGACAACATCTAGTATTCCAAAACAGTATTTATTATCTAAAACATTGGGGAACAATATTTTTGCTGAGTTATCGGCATTATTAACTAAATAACCATTTCCTGCTTGTTTAAGCATTGGGAGATCATTGCAACTATCGCCAATGGCATGAATGACATCTGATTTTACAGATAGTTCTTTCGTCAGAAATAAAATGGTTTCATCTTTCCCACAACACATTGGAATAAATTCAACATCAAAGCAATTTTCTGGATCTCCAGCAGCTGGATTACATTTTGTGAACATAACTTTTATTCCTGATTCGTTTGCTATTTCATTTATTAATTTAAAATCCAATGTTGTAGTCTCACTGTCTTCATAATAGAAGCTATATTTATAATGTCCTTGATAGTCATCAGACTGTCTGATTAAATCAATGTTGTTATTGTTTATCTCTTTTAATATTTTTTCTATTTTATCTGAATTAAATCCAGATTTTTCAATTTGATTTTTCCATGATTTAGAAAGTACAGGCACTCCATTATCGATCCAATAGAACTCTGTTCCTAGACTACAGCATATGAAATGAGGTGCCTTGGATATATATCCATCTGATTTTTTGATAATTGATTTTAAATTTGAACCGGTAATCCATCCAATCATTATTCCAAATTCAGAGCATTTGGTTATTAAATGTTGCTCTAACTCATTTATGCCACTATTTATTTTATTTTCATTTGAAAATGGAATATAAGTTTCATCAACATCACAACACACGACGTGATTTATATTGTTTGGTAATGGAAATGTATCAACGAGAAATCTATTTGAAGAAGTCATGTATAACCTCAATTATTTTATCTTGCTCATAAATAGACATATGGTTATGTAGTGGTATATGCACCAAAGAAGAGTGAAGTTGCTCTGATTTTTCAAACTGAATTGGCTCTAGGTAATTCTTTGCGTAATCAGTTTCATGCTTGTGAGACAATACTGGATAATAAACATCAAACTCGATGTTTCTTTTTTTTGCGAATTCCACTAATTGGTCTCTTTTGTTTTCGTCTACAATTAAAGGGAATAAATGCCAAGTGTTTTCTATTGTTTCTATAGGTAATTTAAATTTATTTTCATTTAGTTTTTTTAGTTCTTTAAGATATCTATGAGCTAAATATGTTCGTTTAATTGCATTATGTTCAAAATAGTTAATTTTTGAATGTAAAGTTGCTGCTTGGAGATTGTCCATGCGGCAATTATATCCCCAATTAATGGATTTTATATTTTTCTTCCCTTCAAAAAAACCATGATAAGATATCTGTCTTGATCTACTATATCCTTCATCTGAGTTTGTCAAAATTGCGCCTGACTTTCCGAAACTGCCAATGTTTTTAAATGGATTAAAACTTAAAAATAAAAAGTCACAATGTTTGATTATATCAGTAACTCCAAAACATTGAGCCGCATCTATTAATGTTTTTATATTATATTTTTTTGCTAAAGCAAAAACATCTCTGATATTTTTAGTTGAACCGTACAAACAAACAGGCAAAACAGCTTTAGTTCTCTTGGTGATTAATCGTTCAATTTCTGATGGTATTATATTAAAGGACTCATCAATGTTAGCATAAACAGGTGAGGCTCCAATTGAGAATATTGCGTTCTCAGTTGCTGCAAATGAATTTAGTGGAACAATAACTTCATCGCCGGCTTTAATTCCAGCTGCTATTAAACCTATCTTTATTGCATCAGTTCCGCTGCTTGTTGCTATGCAATACTTGGCTGTGTAGTATTCTTTGATTATATTTTCTACGAGTTGTATGTATGGACCACTTGTGAAATTTCCACTATCTACAACATTATTAATAACTTTTAAGCATAACTCTTTTTCGTCAATAGAATTTAATCTATCTAATGGCAAAAACTTTATTGAATCATGATTGTATTGTGATTCATTATTAATTAGATTGATTATTTTGTCGTGTGAATATGGTTGATTTTCTAATTCTATTGAATCTGATTTATATTCGATAAAATTATTTATAAGGATATTTATTTCTTTAATACACTTCACGATTGAGTCTCCTTTTTATATCCAAATGGAGCGTACTTCAAGTTGGGACTCGGGCGCATCATTTTTATAACGATTTTGTAACATGTATCACATTTATATCTTTGTGCGTGTTTACAGTAAAGTCACGTCATGGTTGTTGATTCGAGTTTTTTACTTGCCTGATAACTATGATAACTCTTTGTTTTCATAGAGTTAAAATTAGAGCGATTGGTTATTCGGTACGAAGTGTCATGGATAGGATCTGTACTACAAATTTTTACATCAATTTCACAACAACAAACATCAAAGTATTTTCTGCTAAGCGGTATTAAAAATAGACATTGATTCAATTCTCATCTCATAAACGATGAGGAACTTATCATTTCGCGTTACTATAATGGCTGGATTCATAAGGTGAGACTTTCATTTTATCTATCTGAGAGTGATGCTACTCTCTCAATCTTGATTAATTTCAGTTCCCATATTATTGTTCCAATGTGGTAA
>ERZ650305.907-NODE-907-length-11940-cov-3.921582_pt1 | contig 11940 bp, 8 predicted proteins | sample MGYA00376241_ERZ650305 | MGnify/ENA primary metagenome ERZ650305 (study PRJEB26733, sample SAMN07839276) | wastewater metagenome | biome: urban; feature: artificial channel; material: waste water | place: USA: North Carolina | collected 2016-02-25 ... | reverse complement strand
TTCCCAATTTGTTTTCCAATTTCATAGACCAATTCTTTATCTGCTAAAGGAACAGAATAAATATCTACACCAGTTAATTCTTGAAGAAGTTTAATAGTAGTAGGGTCATCATGCCCTAGTATATCAAGCTTTACAAGTTGTTCATCCATAACATGATAGTCAAAATGAGTAGTTATTGATGGATTTTTCATATCATTAGCAGGTCTTTGCACTGGACAAAATTCATAAATAGAATTTCCTTGAGGTACAACAATCATTCCCCCAGGATGTTGACCAGTAGTTTTTTTAGCACCTTCTACATATTTTGCAAGCCTCATTAATTCAGCATTTTTAGATTTCAAACTATGCTCTTCAAAGAATTTTTTAACATAACCATAAGCATTTTTTTCTGCAAGGGTAGAAATAGTCCCTGCCTTAAATACATTCTCTTTTCCAAACAGTTCTTCACAATATCTATGGATTTTTTCTTGATATTCTCCTGAGAAATTCAGATCTATATCAGGTACTTTATCTCCATCAAATCCCATGAATACTTCAAATGGTATTGTATGCCCTTCTCTAACTGTAGGACTTCCACATTTTTCACATACTTTTTCTGGAAGGTCAACCCCAGCTCCTTCTCTTTCGATAAACTCTATGTGGAAACAATCTTTGTTTTGACAAATATAATGAGGATAAAGTGCATTAACTTCTGTAATTCCCATCATGTAAGCTACTAACGAAGAACCTACTGACCCTCTTGAACCAACTAAATATCCATTATCAAGAGATTCTTTAACTAGTTTTTGTGCTGATAAATAAAGAACAGCAAAGCCATTTCCTATAATTGCTTTAAGTTCTCTCTCAAGTCTTTGTTCTATAACTTCTGGGAGGGGATTTCCATAGAGTTCATATGCTTTAGCATAAGTCATTTCTCTACAAATACTGTCGGCATTATCTATTTTTGGAGGATAGAACCCACTTGGTACAGGTTGTACCTTTTCAATCATTTCATTTATTTTATTAGTATTTTCAATAACGATTTCTCTAGCAATCTCATCGCCAAAATAACTAAATTCTCTAAGAAGCTCATCTGTAGTTCTAAAATAATATTTATTATCAGCCATGTACTGGTTTTCTCTGAATACAGAACCACTTCCATAAAGAAGTATACTTCTAACTTTAGCTTCCTCTTCATTTAAATAATGTACATTGGAAGTTCCTACAACGATTTTCCCATTTTCTTTAGCAAGATTATAAAAATATTTGTTTATTTCTACTACTTTGTCTAAAGAACTCATAGTTCCTGTAGCATCTGCTTCTACCAGTTCGTTATACGTTTCTCTCGGCTGCATCTCTATATAATCATAGAATTTGACTTTCTCTTCTAAAGAGTCCATGTTATATCTTAAATATTCAGATATAAGTTCTCCTTCATTAGCAAAGTGCATTGAACTTGGAGCACCAACAAGAATACCTTCTCTATATTTTTTAATAAGAGTTCTTGTAATTCTCGGTTTTTTAGTTCCATAATGTACAAGATGAGCTTCAGAAACTAATCTATAAATATTTTGAAGTCCTGTAACATTTTGAGCAAGAAGCATAACATTATGAATTGCTTGTTTTCCAGTATTTATTGGGAATATTCCGTCTAATTTATCTAATGTTGTTGCACCCTTTGCCTTCATCATGTCAAGGAATACAGCAAACATTTGTGCTGTAGCTTGTGAGTCATCTACCGCTCTATGATGGTTTTCAAGAGCTACTCCAAGCTTTTTAGTTACTGTTTTAAGACCATGCCCATTTAGGTCAGGCATTAAATCTCTTGCCCATTGTAAGGTATCTATAACACTTGGATTATAATCATATCCAAGATATTTTTTTACATCTCTTTTTACAAATCCAATATCAAATTTCGCATTATGAGCAACTAATGTTGCATCTCCAATAAATTCCATAAATTCAGGTAAAACTTTTTCTATTCCATCAGCACTTGCTACTGTTCCGTTATTGATTCCAGTTAATTCTTCAATTTTTTTAGGAACAGGTCTACTTGGTTTTACAAATTTAGAATAAGTATCAACTATTCTATCCCCAACCATTTTTACAGCACCAATTTCTATAATATCATTTTCGTGAGAATTAAGTCCCAATGTTTCTATATCATATACTACATACGTTTCTTCCATTATATCAATATTTTTTGGTCTCTCTACCATAGGTCTCTCATCATCAACCATATAAGCGTCTACCCCAAATATTACCTTTAAATCTGAACCTTTAGCTGCTTTGTATGCAAAAGGGAAAGAGTGACAAACACCGTAATCTGTAATTGCTACAGCTTTATGACCGTAGCTTATAGCTCTTTTTACTATATCTGAAGCTTCCGTAACTCCTACCATTTCTGACATTTTTGTATGAGTATGAAGTTCTACCATTTTTTCTTCAGATTTATCTATTTTTTTAACTATTTTATCTTCAATTTTGTTTACACTTTGAGCAAAAACAATCTCTTCATTGTTGTCATAAACGTCTATATCTTTTTTACCTTTAACTTTTATCCACATTTTTTCTTTAAGTTCAATTTTTTCGTTTTCCTTAGCAAAAAATTTAATAGTTACAGAATCTTTATAATCTGTCATACTAAATATAAAAAGTTGTTTTCCAGTAGAAGTAGTTCTTTTGTCAACAGCAAAGATTTCTCCTTCTAGAATGCAGACTTCATTTTTAATAAGTTCTCCAAAAGCCCCAATTGAAATGGTTTCTCCCTTTATCTCACGTCCAAAAAGTATATCTCCATTTTCAGAACTTGCAACTTTTTCTTTTGCTTTTGAACTTTCGTCACTTATTTTTATCTTAGAAAGATGTTCTTCCATCATTTTATTCTCTTGTTCTTCCATTATAGTATGAAGCTCTTCTCTTTCAGTTGCAAAATCTCCAGTAGTAAACTTTACATTATAAGTAAGCCCCATTGTTTCTAGTCTTTTTTCTATCTTTTTATCGATACTTTCTTCTTCCAGTCTTTCAAGTGCTGTAGAATCGTTTAGTTTAATAACTAAGTGATTATCAACAATTTTTATTTCATAGAAAAATAAAAAAGTTTTTGCAACAGTTTTTTGATGTTTAATATCTTTTATAACTCTGTCTATAATTAGTTTTCTATCTTCATCGGAAAACTCCATATTTTCCATTTCAAATTTTATATCATATTTTATATCTTTAAATGCTTTAGAAAATCGCTCTGATACTATGTCTAATTCGTGAAAATCCTTTGGTTCATTAACAAGACAAAAGAGTTCTACATAATTATGTCTAGGAGAAACTTTTATTTCTCTTATAGTTATATTCTTTACCCCATGATTTTCAAAGGGATTTACATTTGGTTTTATTTTAATAAAGTCTCTTATCATTGTTCCTCCAAAGAATCAAATTTAAAATTTATTATACCATTTTTTTCATTTTTTTTAAACTACTATGGTGAAATCTTAGCAAAGAAAAAAGCTTAACCTAAGTCAAGCTTTTGATTTATTTTATACTGTTAACTACATTTAATTTCCATTTTATTGCCAGTTCTCTTGCTTTTTCTACACTTTCATCATGAAACTCATGGGGATGATGACAGTCTGAATTGACCAAGACTTTTACTCCACATTCACTAGCTATCTTCCAAAACTCTTCTCTCGGATACCCATAACGCATTCCTTCTGGTTTTGGATGAAGTCCTTTTCTTACACCGTTAGCATTAATTTCTAGAGGCATATTTAGTTCAAGAGCTTTGTTACATATTTTATAACTAGCGGCTATACAGTTTTCATCCCAAATAGGATAAGCAGAAGCAAACAAATCTGGATGGGCTGCAAAGGCAAAATGACCACTTTCCATTGCTCTTATTAGTTCATTTACATAAGATTCTAAGTTATCTAATGTTTCCACATGCCACGAACTTTTACGTCCGTCATAATAATGATGTCCAAGAACAAGATAATCGAATTTTTTTTGTAAATCTTTATAATATTTATCAAATTCGGGGAAATATTCTAATTCTAAAGCTTTGTAAATCTTAATTTTATCTCCAAATTCTGAGATTGCTTCATTTATATCATTAAGATATTCTTCTACCTCAGAATGTCCCATTCTATCAAAGAGATAATCAGGCAAAGGACCGTGGTCTGAAACTCCTATTGCTTCATATCCGTTTTCGACAGCTTCTCTTACATAATCTTTTACGTTACCTGTGGCATGTCCACATCTATATACATGTGTGTGAAAATTTGTTTTTTTCATAATTTATTTTTCTATAATAATAGGACTATCAAAACTACTATTATTTAATTCCTTTCTATCATTAATTATATTTTTTATTATAGATATTTCATCAGTTTTGTATAAAATTTCAATTTGTTTATTTAGCTTTTCCTCTGCAAGAGTATTTGTTGTATTGTTATTTTTATAAAGATTAACGCTTTCATTTATATAAGTCACGTTATCCATCAGTATTGGAGGTACGAATTCTTCTATAGTTTTTTTGATTTCACTATCTCTTGAGGATAAAGTGTTTCCTCCAAAAAGTATAATTACATAATTCTCTTTGTCTTTCTTAAAAGCAACAGAAATATTATATTTAGACAAGTCATGGAAACCAGTTTTTAAGCCATATACACCATCTTTTCCTATTAATTGATTTCTATTCGTAATTGTCATTTTTTTATCTAAAATCGCTATTTTTTTAGTTCCAGCAACTTCTACTATTTTTGATTTTTTCAGAGCGACCATTGATAGTTTATACATATCATAAGCAGTTCCTCTGTCCATTCCTTTTCCTGTCATACTTGTAGGTAATCCATTAGGTGTACAAAAAACTGTATCAGTCATTCCAATTGATTTGGCTTTCTTATTCATTGATTCCACAAATTTATCGATATTTCCCTTTGATACATAATAAGCTAATGTATATGCAGCATCATTTGCAGAATGAACCAAAGTGGCGTAAAGTAAATCGATTAGTTTTACTTTTTGACCTTGTTTCAAAAAAACAGATGAACCTTTATTTTTTAATGCATCTTTTGGGACAGTTATAATATCATTATAATCTATTTTACCTTTTTCAATCTCTTCTACCACCAGAACTGCTGTCATTACTTTGGTTAAAGATGCAAAAGGATGTATTTCATAAATATTTTCCTTTATTATTAAATTTCCATTAATGTCACCCAATAATTTTGATGTATAGTCCGCTCCAAAAATAATATTTCCAAATAACAAGATTCCAATTATAAGCCTTTTCATTTTTCAACTCCATTCATTTGTTTGCCTAGTCATTATATAATAAAAAATAATATTAGGCAAATAGAAATCCTGAGATAATCAAGTTTTATAAGCTTTATTCTTTTTTCTTTGTCAGTAACACACGTAATACTTTATAAAAATATTTTTTAAGCTTAAGTTTTTATGCGGATTTGCTATTTGATTTTTTATAAAAAAAAAGACGTATTACATAACGTCTAATTCCTTAAAATATTCATCAAAATCTATTAAATTGGGGAAAATATTTAAGTTAATATTGTGAAGTTTCCATTGATAATTTAATATTTCATCTATAATATAGTGAGCTCTTTTTTGAGTATCGCCACTTTTAAAGATAATTGCTAAAGAATCTTTTGTTAATCTCACAGCAGGTTCATCAGCTTCTTTTAGTGCATTTATTGTCATGGCACCTCTTTTTAAAACTAATTCTACCACATTTTTTCCATATTGATTTTTGATTTCAGAAAGATTCAAGTATTTGATAACTAATATTTTTTGCCCTTTATTTATGAAATTTTTTCCATAATTTTTTAAATAAGTTTCATTGTATAGTCCTGTTTCTTCATCTCGGAGAAGTTCTCTTTCAAGTTTTTCTATTCTTACTTGAAGTGCTTTTACTTCATCAAAGAAAAGTCCTTCATTACTGTCTTTTTCTACATCTTCCATTAATTCATCGAGATTATCTCTGCTTTGAACAGCTTTTAAAGCTGTAAGATACTTCTTGTTCATTTTACTATCAATAAAAAGATATAGTTGATACATTACAAAAATAAGTATAGATATAAATAAAATTAAATTTATAAACTCTTTATCTATTTTGAATTGTGTTAATATTTCTCTAGGGATTCTAGTTACCAATATCCAATTATTTGAGCTATCTTTTACAAAGACATAAGCATCTTTATTGGCATCGATATAATAATTTTTATTACTTTTTTCTATTTGATTTAATAATTCAGTTCCTTGCATATCCAAACTTAATTCATTGACCATAGAATGAGCTATTACTTTTCCATCACTATTTAATAAGAAAGTTTCATTATTAAATCCAAAGTTTAAAGAAGTTAATATTTCAGACAGACTATTTAAGTCAATATCGATAGCAAAGATTCCTTTAATATTTCCTTTTTTATCTCTTATTGGTCTTGTTATTGTTCCTACTAGTTTCTTAGTTTTTATTTGTAAATAAGGATTAACCCAATAAGTTCCAGATTGTTTAATCCCTTCAATATACCAAGGTCTTTCTTTCATATTGTAATCTAGAGGTTTTTCCCAATTATCTGCAATTATTTCATTTTCATCATATCCCAGATATATACTAGTAATACAATTATTCCATAAATTTATATATTTCCAATTCTCTAAAAGAAATCTTTTGTATTCTTTGTTAGAAAGTTTTTCATATTCTATACTGTCTGCTAAACTCTTTAAAGAATTCTCTATTTCATTTTTACTTTTCTTGAAATAAATTGTATTAGCTGTATCTAGTATTTTAATATTTTCATTGAAAAAAGCAATTTCTTTGTGTTTTTGAATTGATTTAGAATATATAAAAAAAGTTAAAAATACAAATCCAAGTATACAACAAAAAATTAAAGTATATTTTTTATTTGTTTTTCGCCTGTTTATCATCTAATTCCTCCACCAAAATAATAAAAACAGTATACCTCTTTTTCCAAAATAAATCAAGGGGTTATCCCCCTTGATTAGATTTCTTCTATCATGTGTCCCATTTTAGAAATTTTCGTGTTCATATAATGCTTGTTTTCATTTTGATACTTTACAATTATCTTTTCTCTGTTAGATATTTCTATTCCAAGTTCTCTCAATTCTTTTATTTTTAGAGGATTATTTGTGATTAAAGATACAGATTTTATTCCTAACTCTTGTATCATCTTTGCAGCTACTCTATAATCTCTCTCATCTTCAGCAAATCCTAGTTTCAAATTAGCTTCTACCGTATCATATCCCTCATCTTGCAGATTGTAAGCTTTTAATTTATTATAAAGTCCTATTCCTCTCCCTTCTTGTCTCATATAAAGGATAACTCCTTCACCTATCTCATCTATTCTTTTCATAGATTCTTGAAGTTGGTCTCCACAGTCACACCTTAATGAACCAAGTATATCTCCTGTAAAACATTCTGAATGTATTCTTAATTTTACATTTTCTTTTCCAGATACATCACCTTTTACAAGGGCAAGATGTTCTTTATTGTCAAAGTTATTTTCAAATCCAATTAATCTAAAACTTCCATATTTTGTGGGCATTCTAGCTTCAGAATGGATACTTACTTTTAGTTCTTTTTCTCTTCTGTATCTAATAAGAGCTTCTATTGTAATTAGCTTTAAATCATATTTTTTAGCAAATTTTACTAAATCAGGAACTCTAGCCATTGTTCCATCATCATTTAAGATTTCTACTATTACTCCTACAGGTTTTAACCCAGCAAGTTTTGCCAAATCAACAGCAGCTTCAGTGTGGCCTGGTCTTTCTATGACACCTCCAGCTTTAGCTATAAGTGGGAAAATATGTCCTGGTCTTCTAAAGTCACTTGGTCTAGACTCCTTATCACAAAGAGCTTTTACAGTGTTTAATCTATCTTCTACCGATATTCCTGTTGTATTTGATTTATGGTCGATAGAAACAGTAAACGCTGTTCCATGGGGGTCAGTGCTATTTGTAACCATTGGATGTAATCCCAAATCCATTGCTATTTCAGGGCTTACTGGTGTACAAATAAGTCCTCTACCCATTGTTGCCATGAAATTTATATTTTCATAAGTAGCTACCTCAGCAGCCATTATTAAGTCGCCTTCGTTTTCTCTACTTTCATCATCAACTACTACAACTAATTTTCCATTTTTTATATCTTCTATTGCGTCTTCTATTTTACTAAACATAATTGCCTCCTTATACAAACCCATTTTCATAAAGTTTTTCCATAGTTAGAGTTTTCTCTTCTTTAAAATTAAGAATTCTTTCTACATACTTTCCGAATAGGTCCATTTCAATATTTACGTAGTCTCCTACTTTTTTAATTCCTAGAGTTACTTCTTTTTGAGTATGTGGAATTAACGAAACTTCAACAAAATCTTTTCCAAAATTGCTGACAGTAAGACTTGTTCCATCAATAGTAACTCTTCCTTTTTCTACGACAAATTTCATATATCTATTAGGTACGCTAAACCTATAAACTTTGGCTATTCCTACTGGAATTATAGCCAAAATATTAGTTTCAAAATCAACATCTCCTGTTACAAGATGACCTCCTAAAGGTTTTTGTAATGTAAGGGATTTTTCCAAATTCACCTTACTTCCACTTTTCAATCTTTGTAGGTTAGTCCTATTTACAGTTTCGTACATAACATCAAAAGCTAAAGAATTTCCATTAATTGCGACTACAGTAAGGCAAGTTCCATTAACTGCAATACTGTCACCTATAATAGTTCCTTCCATAACTTTTTTACAATCTATAACTAAATAAAGAGATTTGTCTCCTTTTTTTAATTCTTTAACTGCTCCTATTTCTTCTACCAATCCTGTAAACATACTACCTCCTAAAGTTAATAGCTATATTGTCTCCATAACTTTTAAAAGTTACATTTGGGAGGTTATAACTATCACTCATTTTTTTAGGTTCAAATCCATGTACAAAACTAATTGCGCCTTCTTCTCCAGTAAACTTTGGAGCCATAACAATGGTTCCTTCATCATAAAGCTCTTCATTAAATACAGCAGATATAATGTAGCTTCCACCTTCTACCAAAACACTATCTATTCCAATTTCTTTAAGTCTTTCCATAATTTCTCTCATACTAAAATGATAATCTGGAAGAGTTATAAATTTTATTCCTAATCCATGAAGGTCTGAGTATTTATCTGAATTAATATTTTCTATACTAGTAACAATAATACTATTTTTATCTTCTGCTCCAAGTTTAACAAAGTTTGAATCTATTGGAGTTTTCAAATGGGAGTCTACAACAATTCTAATGGGATCTTTACCGTTTTTTATTCTACTGTTTAATCTGGGATTATCAGCTAAAAGGGTATTTACTCCAACCATTATTCCCATATATTTATTTCTTAGATTATGACTTAATTCCAAAGTCTTATCATTGCTTATCCATTGAGAGTTTCCATTGGACAAAGCAATTTTCCCATCTAAGGTAATTGCAAATTTAAGGTATATGTACGGAACTTTTTCTTCGCTTATCCATTTAAAAAATACTTTATTTATACTTTTTGCTTCTTCTTGGAGAAGTCCTACTTCTACCTCTATTCCTGCTTCCCTTATTTTTTTTACACCATTTCCTGCTACAAGAGGATTTGGGTCAAGAGAAGCTATAAAAACCTTCTTGAATTTTTTCTATATAATAAGGTCAGCACAAGGAGGAGTTTTCCCATAATGAGAACATGGTTCTAGAGTCACATACATTGTTGCCCCTTCACAAGTCTCTTTTGCACTTGCCACAGCATTTACTTCTGCATGGGGTCCTCCATAAACTTTATGATACCCTTGCCCTATTATTTTATTGTCTTTAACTATAACTGCTCCTACCAAAGGATTGGGATTAACATGTCCAACACCTTTTTTAGCAAGGGCAATAGCTTTTCTCATATACTCCTCGTGCATATTAACACCTCATTATTCAAATTTTAGTTATATACTTCTTAATAAATTAACCATTTCAATAGCACCTGTTGCTACGTCAAATCCTTTATTTCCAGCCTTAGTCCCTGCTCTTTCAATAGCTTCTTCAATAGAATTTACTGTTAAAACTCCAAACATTACTGGTTTTCCGCTCTCCATAGAAGCATGTGCTACACCTTTTGATACTTCGCTACATACATAATCAAAGTGTGGTGTTGCTCCTCTGATTACAGCTCCAAGAGTGATTACTGCGTCATAATCTTTTTTTACTAGCTTTTGAACTACAACTGGCATTTCAAATGCTCCCGGTACCCAAGCTATATCAATATCTTCTTCAGCTACTCCATGTCTTAGTAAAGAATCTTTTGCTCCACCTAAAAGTTTAGAAGTTATAAACTCGTTAAATCTTCCACAAACTATTGCTACTTTAATTCCTTTTCCTTCAAAATTTCCTTCAAATACCATTGTAATTCCTCCTAATTTTTATTTGTGTTATCTCTAATTAATCTTGATTTTGCATTTGATTTTTAGTAAGTCTATAGATTGCAAACAGCATTACTCCGGCCGAAATCCATTGAACTGGACTCAGAATACTTTTATTTATAAAATAGTCAAGTATCGCTGAAGATACTGGAAATGCTAATTCACACATTGTAGCCACATGAGCCGAGATATATTTTAATCCATAATAGTATAATGCTATTGCAAAGGCTCCTGTTGTAAAGGTAGTTATTATTAATATTAACCAGTTATTAGAAGTAACTGCTGAAAAATCTGCGCCCCCTCCAACTATTACTATTATACTCATTATTACAGTTGTAAACCCATATCTATAAAAAAGAGCTGTTTTAAATGACCATTTGTTAAGTACAAATTTTCCAAATACTGTTGCAGACCCAAAAGAAAACGCTGCAAGAACTGCATAAAATGAAGCTACCATATAATTTCCAGCAGATAAGTTTGGTAATCCAAAACCAAATGTCATTATATATCCTGCAATTAATGCAAGTATTGACCAAGGAATAAATCTATTCCCTAATTTTTCTTTAAGAATTAGCTTTGCCAAAATTATTGCAAATACAGGTTGTAATTTTTGTAATAAAACTACTATTGTAAGACTTTGAAAGTTAACTAAGAATAAAGCTTTAACTATTGCAAGGGTTCCAAGAGCTCCTCCAAATAAACCAATAAGTCCAAATCCAATATAATCTAGTTTAGTAAAATCTTTGAGATTCCTAAACTCTTTGTAAAAAAACACAGACATTAATAAAAATGGTAGCAAATGTAACAATAAAACTACAAAGGGAACTGGCAGATTAAACAGTCTTGGTGTCAAAACAACACCGTCTACCCCCCAAAGTATTGCAGATATAACAACTAATGTAACTCCTAATAAGTATTTCTTCTTTTCCATCATATTCCTTCTTTCATCACTTAAATTTATAATAATAATTTTTTCTGTAAATAAAAAATCCCAAGTGTATATTTACACTTAGGGCTATGACAAAAATATAGGATTACTCCTACCCCTTTTCCCATCCAGACTATACTGTCGGTACTGGAATCACACCAGTTCAAGCTTTCGCTTCGCGGACTATAACCGCCGGTGAGGAATTGCGCCTCGCCCCAAAAGAGTAAATAATTATATGGTGTGCTGAGCGGGAATTGAACCCACAGCCTACGCCTTAGGAGGGCGTTGCTCTATCCATTTGAGCTACCAACACATTTTGACCAGTATATCATTACAAATTTAACTTGTCAAGACTCTTGCTAGAGATTTCTCGTACCTCGAAATGACAGAACGGTGGTGAACTAAAATAAGAGCTGTCATATGGGCAGTAGGAGAATCTAAAAATTTCTCGTACCTTAAAATGACAGAATGGTAGTGAAATAAAACAAAGTCTGTCATATCGACCGTAGGGAGATATCTAAAGATTTCTCGTACCTCGAAATGACAGAGTGTTGGCGAAATAAAACAAAGCCTGTCATATCGACCGTAG
>ERZ650305.906-NODE-906-length-11947-cov-11.152287_pt1 | contig 11947 bp, 9 predicted proteins | sample MGYA00376241_ERZ650305 | MGnify/ENA primary metagenome ERZ650305 (study PRJEB26733, sample SAMN07839276) | wastewater metagenome | biome: urban; feature: artificial channel; material: waste water | place: USA: North Carolina | collected 2016-02-25 ... | reverse complement strand
GCGCGCGCGCTGGGCCTGGCCGCCAAGCCGGTGCTGCTGGGGCCGCTGTCCTTGCTGTGGCTGGGCAAAAGCAAGGACGGCGTGGACCGCCTGAGCCTGCTGCCGGCGCTGCTGAGCGCCTATGGCGAGCTGCTGAGCGCGCTGAGCATCCACGGCGTGGACTGGGTGCAGATCGACGAGCCGATTCTGGGCCTGGATTTGCCGGCCGACTGGCTGGCCGCCTACCAGCCGGCCTATGCGCAACTGGCCGCGCAAGCGCCGCGCCTGCTGCTGGCCAGCTATTTTGCCAGCGTGCTGCCGCAGCGCGACTTGCTCAAACGCTTGCCGGTGGCCGGCGTGCATCTGGACGTGGTGCGCGCGCCCGAGCAATTGGCCGGCTTTGTCGCCGACTGGCCGCGTGAGCGGGTGCTGTCGCTGGGGGTGATCGACGGGCGCAATATCTGGCGCGCCGACCTGAACGCCCTGTTGACGCAACTGGCCCCGCTGGCGGCGCAATGGGGCGAACAGCTGTGGCTGGCGCCGTCGTGCTCGCTCTTGCATGTGCCGGTGGATCTGGCGCAGGAAACCGAGCTGGACGCCGAAGTCAAAACCTGGCTGGCCTTTGCCGTGCAAAAGCTCAACGAGCTGAAACTGCTGGCGCGCGGCCTGAACCACGGCGCCGACAGCATCGCCAACGAACTGGCCGCCTGCCGCCACGCCCACAACAGCCGCCGCACCAGCCCGCGCGTGGTCAACCCGGCGGTGCGCCAGCGCCTGGCTGATATTCGCCCTGGCGACGACCAGCGCCGCAGCGCCTACCCGCAGCGCGCCCGCGCCCAGCATGACTGGCTGAAGCTGCCGCTGCTGCCCACCACGACGATTGGCTCTTTCCCGCAGACCGCCGACATCCGCGCCGCCCGCGCCGCCTGGCGCGCCGGCAAGCTGGACGCCGCCAGCTACGACGCCGCCATGCGCGCAGAAATCACCCTGGCGGTGCGCAAGCAGGAAGCCTTGGGCCTGGATGTGCTGGTGCACGGCGAGGCCGAGCGCAATGATATGGTGGAATATTTTGGCGAGCAGCTGGACGGCTTTGTCTTTACCCGCCACGGCTGGGTGCAAAGCTATGGCAGCCGCTGCGTCAAGCCGCCGGTCTTGTTTGGCGATGTGTCGCGCCCGCAGCCGATGACGGTGGCCTGGTCGGTGTTTGCCCAGTCGCTGACCGAGCGGCCGATGAAGGGCATGCTCACCGGCCCGGTGACCATTTTGCAATGGTCGTTTGTGCGTGACGACCTGGCCCGCGCCGAGGTGTGCCGGCAAATTGCCCTGGCCATCCGCGACGAGGTGCTGGATCTGGAAAACGCCGGCATCCGGGTGATCCAGATCGACGAACCAGCCTTCCGCGAAGGCCTGCCGCTCAAGCGCGCCGATTGGGATACGTATCTGGACTGGGCCGGCCAGAGCTTTCGCCTGTCTGCCGCCGGGGTGGACGACGCCACGCAAATCCACACCCATATGTGTTACTCGGAGTTCAACGACATCCTGCCGGCCATCGCCGCGCTGGACGCCGACGTGATCACCATCGAAACCTCGCGCTCGGACATGGAGCTCCTGGACGCCTTTGCCGAATTTGCCTACCCCAATGAAATCGGCCCCGGCGTGTACGACATCCATTCGCCGCGCATCCCGGACAGCGCCGAGATGGTCAAGCTGCTGAACAAGGCGCTGGCGGTGATCCCGGCGCGCCGGCTGTGGGTCAACCCGGACTGCGGCCTGAAAACCCGCAACTGGGCAGAAACCGAAGCCGCGCTGGCCAATATGCTGACGGCCACGCGACAACTGCGCGCACAGCTGGCGGCCACGGCCTGATACCCATCCCCGTGCGACGCCACGGGGGTTCGCCTCGGCAGGCAAACATGTCACAATGACGTCTTCATGACTTGCCTGCCGCACCATGACTGCCCAGACTTTTTCTGCCGAAGAAAAAACCGCCCTGCTGGCTCTTAAAGGCGTTGGCCCCACCGTGGTGCTGCGTCTGGAGCAACTGGGCATTCACAGCTTTGCCCAATTGGCGACAGAAGACGCCGACGTGCTCGCCCAACGTGTGGCCACCTTGGTGGGCGGCAGTTGCTGGCGCAACAGCCCGCAGGCCCGCGCGGCCCTGGCCGCCTGCATTGCCCAGGCCAAAACCGCCTGAACCCGCCAGCCACCGCCATCGCCACCCAACTGCGTGCGAAAACCTTGCCCCAAGCGCCGATTTCGCTTAAAACTGCCTGTTGCGACTCGGCGGGCTTGCCCGTCGTATTTTTACGCACGCTGTCATCGTTTCGTCATCATGGCAGCGCGCGCTGTCCGTATACTGTCAAAAAGGAATTGCGATGACCCGCATGGTGAACTGTATCAAGCTTGGCCGTGAAGCCGAGGGCCTGGATGTGCCGCCGATGCCCGGCGAACTGGGCAAAAAGTTGTACGACTCCGTCTCCAAGGAAGCCTGGCAGGCGTGGCTGAAGCTGCAAACCATGCTGATCAACGAAAACCGTCTCAACCTGGCCGACCCGCGCGCCCGGCAATACCTGACCCAGCAAATGCAAAACCATTTCTTTGGTTCGGGTTCGGAAATGCCCACGGGCTACGTGCCGCCCCAGGCCTGACGCCCGCACTGACCGCCCGGCGCCGCGCCGGGCGGACGGTCTGCCGGCCCTGCCGTTTTCTCTGACCGACCATTTCTGTATGACGACACCGCCACTACCGCTGCTGAACCGAGAACTGGGCCTGATTGAATTCAATCGCCGCGTGCTGTCGCAAGCCGAAGACACCGGCGTGCCGCTGCTGGAGCGGCTCAAGTTTCTCTGCATTGTCTCGTCCAACCTCGACGAGTTCTTCGAAGTCCGCGTCGCCTCGCTCAAAGAAGCGCAACGGCTGTCGCCCGGCCAGGCGCTGCCCGACGGCCTGCTGCCCAGCCAGGCGCTGGCCAAGGTCTCGCAGGCCGCGCATGGGCTGGTGGAGCGCCAATACTGGCTGATGCGCGAAGTGCTGTTCCCGGCGCTGGCCGAAGAAGGCATCCACTTTGTCCGCCGCGCCGAGTGGACCGCCGAGATGCACGAATGGATTCACCAATACTTCCTGCGCGAAGTGATGCCGGTGCTCACCCCCATCGGCCTGGATCCATCCCACCCCTTCCCGCGTTTGCTGAACAAAAGCCTGAACTTCGCCATCGAGCTGGAAGGCCGCGATGCCTTTGGCCGCAGCTCTGGCATTGCCATTGTGCAGGCGCCGCGCATTCTGCCGCGCGTCATCAAGCTGCCCGAAGAGATTGCCGGCAAGCCCAACTGCTTTATCTTCCTGTCGTCGATGCTGCACGCCCATATCGGCGAGCTGTTCTCCGGCATGGCGATCAAAGGCTTTTACCAGTTCCGTCTGACCCGCGACAGCGAGCTGACCGTCGAAGAAGACGAGCTGAAAAACCTGCGCACCGCCCTGCAAGGCGAGCTGCGCCATCGCCAGTACGGCGATGCGGTGCGGCTGGAAATCGCCGACAACTGCCCCGAGCACATGGAAGAATTCATGCTCGGCCAGTTTGGCCTGGAAAAAGCCGACGTCTACCGGGTGGAGGGCCCGGTCAACCTGGTGCGGCTGATGCAAGTGCCCGACCTGGTGGACCGCCCCGACCTGAAATACCGCCCCTTCCTGCCCGGCCTGCCGCTGCCACTGGCCAAAAAGAACGACCTGCTGGCCGCCATCCGCAAGGGCGATGTGCTGCTGCATCACCCGTATCAGTCGTTCCAGCCGGTGATTGACCTGCTGAACATCGCCGCCACCGACCCGCAAGTGGTGGCGATCAAGATGACGGTGTACCGCACCGGCACCGAATCCGCCCTGATGGATTCGCTGCTGGCGGCGGCGCGCGCCGGCAAGCAAGTCACCGTGGTGGTCGAGCTGATGGCGCGCTTTGACGAAGAAGCCAATATCGGCTGGGCCTCGCGCCTGGAAGACGCCGGCGCGCATGTGGTGTACGGCGTGTACGGCTACAAGATTCACGCCAAGATGCTGATGGTGGTGCGCCGCGAAGACGGCCAGCTGCGCCGCTATGTGCATCTGGGCACCGGCAACTACCACCCGCGCACCGCGCGCATGTACACCGACTTTGGCCTGATGACCTGCAACGAGGAAATCGCCAGCGACGTCAACGACATCTTTGTGCAGATCACCGGCCTGGGCCGGGTGGGCGAGCTCAAGCACCTGCTGCAATCGCCGTTCTCGCTGCACAGCGGCATGCTGGCGGCAATCAGCCGCGAAGCCGAACACGCCCGCGCCGGCCGCTCGGCGGCGATCATCGCCAAGATGAACTCGCTGCTGGAGCCGCAAATCATCGCCGCGCTGTACGAAGCCTCGCAAGCCGGGGTGAAAATCCGCCTGATCATCCGTGGCGTATGCGCCTTGCGCCCCGGCGTGCCGGGGCTGTCGGACAATATCGAAGTGCGCTCGGTGGTGGGCCGTTTTCTGGAACATCCACGGGTGTTCTACTTCTATAACGACCGCCAGGAAGACCTTTACATCGCCAGCGCCGACTGGATGGGCCGCAACTTCTTCCGCCGCATCGAAACCTGCGTGCCGATCCGCGACACCAAGCTCAAGCGCCGGGTGATCAAGGAAGGCCTGCGCCCGTATCTGTTCGACAACGTCAACGCCTGGGAAATGCAGGGTGACGGCAGCTACAAGCGCAAGACGCAACGCGGCAAGCCGCGCAGCGCTCAGGCAATTTTGCTGGAAGAACTCAGCAGCCCGACAGTACGCTGACCCCCTTTGCGTTGATTTACCCCGCCCAAGCCCGCACGGCACACCGTGCGGGCTTTTGCATGCTGGCGTCACCAGTTGATACGCCCGCCTCTCTGCGCCATTGCCGCCACGCCCACACCATGCCCTTGTGCTATTCCCGCCAGAAGCAGTGAAAAACTGAAAATTCCTGCGATTTCTGGCTGAAGTATGGTGAAAAACCCACGGGGCAAATTCTTATACTAGCCGCTTCCGTAAGGGAAGCCCCTGCGCGAAACACGCCTGCCCGGCCGCACCCAGGCCCGGCGGGCAGCCTGATTCAGCGTATCTGCTGCCACAAAAAAACGGCGCCAGGCTTATCCCGCCCGGACGCCACCACAATACAGGAGGAAACACCCCGTGCAAGATTCACAACAAAATCTGCATCGCGGTCTTGAGGAGAGGCATATCAACCTGATGGCGCTGGGCGCGGCCATCGGCGTGGGCCTGTTTCTGGGCTCGGCCAAGGCCATCCAGATGGCCGGGCCCGCCATCATGATTTCGTATGCCTTGGGCGGCTTTGCCATTTTCTTGATCATGCGCGCGCTGGGCGAAATGGCCATCCACGACCCGGTGGCCGGCTCGTTCAGCCGCTATGCCCAAAACTATCTGGGCCCGCTGGCCGGTTATCTGACCGGCTGGAATTACTGGTTTTTGTGGATTGTCACCTGCATGGCGGAAATCACCGCCGTGGGCGTGTATATGGGCGTGTGGTTTCCGGGCGTGTCGTCCTGGGTCTGGGCGCTGTCGGCACTGGTGATCATGGGCTCGGTCAATTTCATTGCCGTCAAGGCCTACGGGGAATTTGAATTCTGGTTTGCCCTGATCAAGATCGTCACCATTGTGCTGATGATTATTTCCAGCCTGGGCATGATTCTGTTTGGCTTTGGCAATGGCGGCGTGGCCACCGGCATCGCCCATTTGTGGCAGCACGGCGGCTTTATGCCCAATGGCGTGCAGGGCATTTTGATGTCGATGCAAATGGTGATGTTTGCCTATCTGGGCGTGGAGATGATCGGCCTGACCGCTGGCGAAGCGAAAAACCCGCGCAAGACGCTGGCGCGCGCGGTGGATTCGGTGTTCTGGCGCATTCTGATTTTTTATGTCGGCGCGCTGTTTGTGGTGATGTCGATCTACCCGTGGAATGAAATCGGCGCGCAGGGCAGCCCCTTCGTGATGACCTTCGAAAAAATGGGCATTCCGGCCGCCGCCGGGCTGATCAACTTTGTGGTGCTGACTGCTGCGCTGTCGTCGTGCAATAGCGGTATTTTCAGCACCGGCCGCATGCTGTACAACCTGGCGCAGCAAGAGCAGGCGCTGCCCATGTTTGCCAAGGTGGGCAAGAACGGCGTGCCCAATGCTGCGGTGCTGATTTCAGTGGTGATGCTGCTGGGCGGCGTGCTGCTCAACTATCTGGCCCCGGAAGAGGTATTTACCTGGCTGACGGCGATTTCCACCTTTGGCGCCATCTGGACCTGGGTGATCATCCTGCTGTCGCAGCTGAAGTTCCGCCAGACATTGTCCAGTAGCGAAGTGGCCGCGCTGGCCTGCCGGATGCCGTTCTTCCCGTATGGCTCGTATATTGCCCTGGCCTTCCTGGTGCTGGTGGTCGGTCTGATGGCGTATTTTCCGGACACCCGCATTGCCTTGCTGGTGGGGCCGGGTTGGTTGCTGCTGCTGATCGTGCTGTATTACGCACTGGGCTACCATCGCAAGCCGGTGAGCTTGCCGACGGCGCCAGCGGCATCGCAAGCCTAAAATCACCCCGCTCAGGAAAAAGCCCGCAAATGCGGGCTTTTTTATCGACGCGTATCGGCAGGCGCAGGTTTACACCTCGCTCCATTGCCGCAGCAGATTGTGATACACCGACGTCAGGTTCACTGTCTCTTCGCTGTCGCCATGGCGCTGGCGCAGACTGGAAATCGCGCTGTCCATATCAAACAGCATGGCGCGGCGGTTGTCGTCGCGGATCATGCTTTGCGTCCAGAAAAACGACGCCAGCCGCGCGCCGGCCGTCACCGGCTCCACGCGGTGCACGCTGGTGGACGGATACAAAATCATGTCGCCGGCCGGCAGCTTGACGGCGTGGCTGCCGTAGGTGTCTTCCACGATCAGCTCGCCGCCTTGATACTCGTCCGGGTCGGTGAAAAACAGCGTACAAGATACGTCAGTGCGCAGCCATTGGCCGCTGAACGGGTCGTTGCGCACGGCGTTGTCCACGTGATTGCCAAAGGTCATGCCACCCTGATAGCAGTTGAACATCGGCGGAAAAATCCGGTTGGGCAACGCCGCCGAGAAAAACAGCGCATTGCGGTTCAGCGCCGCCAGCACCAGGCTGCCCAGCGCTTGCGCCTGTGGCGAGGTTTGCGCCAGTTGCAGATTGTGTTTGACCAGGGCGGATTGGGCGCCGGCGGTGGCCAGGCCGTCTTCCCACGGCGCTTCGGCCAGCAGTTGGCGCGCCTGGCGCAGTTCGTCGTGGGTGAGGACGTTGGGAATGTGCAGCAGCATGGTGGGCCTCGCAACGGCGGATGACAAAAAGAAGGTGGCTTGCCCAAGCCGCCCCGGATGGGGCGGCAAAAGCAGCAGCTTAGTACTTGTACGACACGGTCAGTTGCGCCTCACGCGGCGGCGCCACATTGGCGTGGCCGCTGTACTGGCCGTCGTAGTACTTCTTGTTGGTCAGGTTGTTGATATTCAGCTTCACCGCGTAGTTGCGGGTGTCGTAAGCCAGCATGGCGTCCAGACGGGTGTAGGCCGGCAGGTAGTTGGTGCGCGACTGGTCGGCATTGCCATCGCTGGCGTAGGTTTTGCCCACATGGTAGACGCCCAGGCCGGCGGTGACGGTGTCGGTGACCTTGTAGGTGCTCCACAGATTGAAGGTTTTCTTCGGGGTGTACTTGGGCACTGCGCCATTGTTGGCGCTGGTGTTGTAACCCTGGTCGATCTTCGGATCCATCAGCGAAGCGCCGGCAAACACTGACCATTGCGCATTGATGCGGCCGGCGGCTTCAAACTCGATGCCGTTGGTGTGGCGCTTGCTGTACAGAATCGACACATCCGGCACCAGCGGGTCGGTGTTGCGCTCGTTCAGCTTGACGGTGCGGAACAGCGCGGTGCGGAAAGTCAGGTCGCCGTCCAGCAGATCCCACTTGGCGCCGATTTCATAGTGCTGGTTGCGCTCGGGCTTGACGTTCTCGCCGGGTTTATCCAGCGCATAGGCTTCGCCGGACGGGTTCATCAGCGTGCTGTAGCCAGCGTAGTAGCTTTGCGTGTCGGTCGGCTGCCAGATCAGGCCGGTGCGATAGCTCATGCCACGGTCGTCGCGCTTGGTGCGGCCGGTGATGGCGCCCGTGCTGGTGTTATAGCTGGTGTAGGTGCCTTCCAGACGGTCAAAGCGCAGACCGGCCATCACCTTCCATTGCGGGGTCAGCTCAATCGTGTCGGTGGCAAAGGCGGCCACATTATTGCTGCTGTACTGGTTGCTCGGCCGTACGGTGAGCGAGCCTTTCCAGCCGCTGGTGGTCGGGTTGCCCACCGTCATATTGGGGATTGTCCCGTTCATCAGCACACTGGTGGCGCTTTGCGTGTCGTGGGTGAATTCCACGCCGGCCAGCATATTGTGGCGCAGGATGCCGGTGTTGAATTTACCGGTGTAGTCGAGCGAGAACACCGTGGTTTCGTTCAGCGAGCCACGCAGCTTGGCGCCGGGGGCAATCTGGGTGTTGTCGGTCACCGGCACGCCGGCGCTCACCCCCACCAGACGCGGCGCAGTGACCAGCACCATGCGGTCGTAGCGGCCATGGCGCAGCTGGGCATTGAGCTCGTTTTGGCTGTCCAGCTTGTGGGTCAGCCGCGCGGTAGTGATGTCGGTGGTGATGTCCTCCATATTGAGGCCATCCACGCCGTAATAACGTGACACAGGCACATCCAGCGGTTTGAGGGTGTTCGGGTCATACGGCACGCCCAGGTCAGGGCGGTTTTTTTCGGTCAGGTGATGGTGCGACAGCACCAGGGTGGTGGGCTCGCCCAGACCAAAAGCCACCGACGGCGCAACACCCCAGCGCTTGGATTTCGACTTGCCATTGGGCGAGCCATCGTCAGTGCCCATCACGTTCAAGCGCACGGCGGTGGTGTCGCTATAGGGTTTGTTCACGTCCAGGGTGATGCGCTGATAATGATTGGTGCCAATGGTCAGGTCGGCGCCCAGCAGTTCGCCAGCAAACGGCGCCTTGCTGACCTGGTTGATCACCCCGCCAGTCGAGCCCCGGCCAAACAGCATCGAGCTTGCGCCCTTGAGCACTTCGATTTTTTCGTCGTTGAACGGGTCGCGGTTGTACTGCGCCACGTCGCGCTGGCCGTCGCGGTACATATCATTGAAAGCAGCAAAACCGCGCAAAATCACCTGGTCGCCGCTGCGGCCGCCTTCGCCGGCGGCAAAGGTGATGCCGGAGACATTCTTCAGCACGTCTTTCAGATTGGCCGCGCCCTGCTCGGCCATCAGATCATGGGTCACCACACTCACCGCCTGCGGCACGTCCTTGAGCTCCTGCTTCATACGGCCCAGGCGCGTGGTTTCTGCCTTGTAGCCCTGCACGCGCTCGCCTTGGGTGCCGATGACTTTTACCGGGGCCAGGGTTTTGGCGGCTTCTTTGTTGTCGGCATCCGCCTTGGCCGGCTCGGCGGCGTAGGCCAGCGCCGGGCTCAACGCCATGGCCAGCATGCCGGCAGCCAGACAATTCGGGCGTTTGGCGTGACGTACGCCAGGGTGGGCAAGCAAGGGTTTTCTCATGTTTTGATTCCCATTCTCGTTATGTAGTCAAAAAAAACGGGCGTGCCTGCCCGACGCGCCAGCAGTGCGCTGGCGCGTGACACACAGGCCGCCGTCTGGCGGATGAACTTGGCAGTTATTTGGCCTCGGTGACAAAGCCGATCTTGGCCACACCATTGCCCTGGGCGGCGGCCATGGCGCGGGCCACAGCGTCGTAGCGCGCCTCGCGGTCGGCGCGCAAATGCAGCTCGACCAGCGGATTAGCCTGGGTGGCGGCGGCAAAGCGCGCCGGCAAATCGTCTTGCGCCACCGGCTGATCGTTCCAGAACAGTTCGCCCTGGGCGTTGATCGCCAGGCGGATGGCTTCTGGTTTTTCTTCGTGCGCGCTGGCCGCCGCCTTGGGCAGATCCACCTTCACCGCGTGGGTGAGCAGCGGCGCGGTGATGATGAACACCACCAGCAGCACCAGCATCACGTCCACCAGCGGCGTGGTGTTGATTTCCGCCATCGGCGCATTGCTTCCCTTGTCAAAGCTCCCGAACGCCATGCTGGCCTCCTGCGGCAATCAGTTGCGCGTGAAAATCATGGGCAAAGCCGTCCATTTCCTGGCTGTCCACCCGGTTGACGCGGGTGAAGGCGTTGTAAGCCACCACGGCCGGAATCGCCGCCGCCAGGCCGGCGGCGGTGGCCACCAGCGCCTCGCCAATCGGGCCGGACACCGCCGCCAGGGTGATTTGCCCGGCCGCACCAATGCCCACCAGCGCGTGATAAATACCCCACACCGTGCCAAACAGGCCAACAAACGGCGCCACCGAACCCACGGTGGCCAGCCAGGTCAGGCCGGATTCCAGCCGGGCGGTTTCTCGCGCCAGCGCCATACGGATGGTGCGCACCAAAAATTCGTCAATGCCGCAGGCCTGGCCCAGCGCGTGGTTCTGGTTGCGGCGATAGTGGCCCAGGCCATCCAGGCCGGCGCGGGCAATGCGCGCCAGCGGCGCGTCGTGCTGTTCGGCCAGACGGGCGGCGGCGTCCAGATCCGGCGCATCCCAGAAGGCCTGCGACAGCTGCTGATTGGCTTGGCGCACGCTCCAGCGCGACAGGCTGCGGCGCAAAATCAGCCACCAGCTGGTCACCGACATCGCCAGCAAGAGCAGAAACACACTCATCAGCACGCCATCCCCTTGGCGAAATACCAGACTCAGATCCATGGCTTACTTATCCTTGTTGTTGCTTGATTTGAAAATTGATGGGCACCAGCACCACGCCGGCCACCGCCTCGCTGCCGCGTCGCGCCGGGGTAAAGCGCCAGCGCTTGACCGCCGACAGCGCCGCCCGATCCAGCCGGCCGTAGCCGCTGCTGCGGCTGATCTCGACTGAAGTGGGCTGGCCTTCGGCGCTGACCGCCACCCGCAGCAGCACATTGCCGCTTTCGCCCAGCTCCAGCGAGGCGGCCGGGTAGGCCGGCTCGGGGTTGGACAAATACGCCGCCGAGAACGATGGCGGGGTTTCCTTGGCCGGGCCAGGCTCGCCCGTGGCGGCCGTGGGTTTGGCGGCGGGCGCGGGCGGCGTGGGGTCGGCGTCTTTGCTGGCGCTGGGGCCTTGCGCCAGAGACGAGGCGCTGGGCGTCAGCGGCGCGCTCACCGGCCGCGGCTTGGGCGCCGCCGCCTGGCGTTTGACCGGCTCTGGCTTGGCTTGCGGCTGAGTGGGCTTGGGCTCGGGCGCAGGCGGCGTGGGCGCCGCCTCAGGCGCCAGGGCGACCACTTCGGTGATCAGCGGCGTAGGCGGCGTGACCGGCGAGCCGGCGCTGGCTTGCAAAGCCAACAGCAGCAGCGCGTGCAAACCGACGGCGCCTAGCCAGGGAGTGAGAGGATGTGTGCGTGCCATGGCCTCAATATTAACGATAACTAGTTTTATTTTCAATCTCATTAAGAAGTTTTACTTAAGCAAGCATGTGCACATGCACAAACACCATAAAGAAGACATGGCTAAACTGCCATGCGCCATCACCCGAGCCATGATGCCGGCCGGGGAGCGCGTAAGCCTGCTAGCCTTGGCCGGCAAGGTTTGCCAAGCCATGCGCCATCACAGCATGAGATGCGCTTGATACTGGGCACATGCTGCGACCAGGTATAAATACATTGCAGCGCAGCAAATACCCCCGCGTTATAAAGCAAAAAATACGCCGGTTACTGCACGCCAAAGACAAACGGCCAGGGCCGTGGTGTCAATACCACGGCCCTGGCCGTCAGAGGGAAACCCGTTAAGCACCACGGGCAGCGCCCGGCTACGCAGCGCCCAGGCACGATGCCCAGCCGGCACCCAACAGCTCAGATAAACAGCTCGCGGTGCGCCTTATCCACCTTGCACTCAAAGGTTTTGCTCACCTGGCCG
>ERZ650305.892-NODE-892-length-12025-cov-4.936759_pt1 | contig 12025 bp, 10 predicted proteins | sample MGYA00376241_ERZ650305 | MGnify/ENA primary metagenome ERZ650305 (study PRJEB26733, sample SAMN07839276) | wastewater metagenome | biome: urban; feature: artificial channel; material: waste water | place: USA: North Carolina | collected 2016-02-25 ... | reverse complement strand
CACAAAGCTTAGCAGGCACAAGAATTACTTCTTTGCTTGACGCAAACAGTTTTGTCGAAATCGGACAGGGTGTAACAGCCAGATCCACAGATTTCAACATGACTGCAAACAAGGCACCATCTGACGGTGTTATCACCGGATATGGTGTGATCGATGACAAACTGGTTTATGTATACAGCCAGGATGCATCTGTATTAAACGGTACTGTTGGTGAAATGCATGCAAAGAAGATCACAAGACTTTATGATCTTGCCATGAAAACAGGCGCTCCGGTTATCGGACTTGTTGACTGTGCAGGTATCCGTCTTCAGGAAGCAACAGACGCACTGGAAGCTTTCGGACAGATCTATCTGAAACAGACACTGGCATCCGGTGTGATCCCGCAGATCACAGCAATCTTCGGAACATGCGGCGGTGGTATGGCAGTTATCCCGTCCCTGACAGATTTCACATTCATGGAATCCAAAAAAGGAAAAATGTTCGTCAACACACCAAACGCACTGGAAGGAAACAACACAGACAAATGCGACACAGCAGCAGCTGATTTCCAGAGCAAAGAGACAGGTGTGATCGATGGCGTTGGTACAGAGGATGAGATTCTTGGCCAGATCCGTTCCTTAGTATCACTTCTTCCTTCTAATAATGAAGACACAGACAATTACACAGAGTGTACAGATGATCTTAACCGCGTATGCGCAGATCTTGCAAACTGTGCAGGTGACACAGCAATCGCACTTTCCCAGATCGCTGACAACGGTGAATTCTTCGAGACAAAAGCAGACTATGCAAAAGACATGGTTACAGGCTTTATCCGTTTAAACGGCGCTACAGTAGGTGCTGTTGCAAACAGAAGCGAAGTATATGACGCAGAAGGCAAGAAAACAGAAACATTTGACGGAAGCATCTCTGCAAGAGGCGCAAGAAAAGCAGCAGATTTCGTGAAATTCTGCGACGCTTTTGATATTCCGGTACTTACACTTACAAACGCAACAGGCTTCATGGCAACCTTATGCAGCGAGAAGATGATGGCGAAATCCGTAGGTGAACTGGTAGCTGCATTCGCAGATGCAACTGTTCCGAAGGTAAATGTGATCATCGGCAAAGCTTACGGTACAGCTTACGTGGCAATGAACAGCAAATCTATCGGTGCAGACCTTGTATATGCATGGGATAACGCAGAGATCGGTATGATGGATGCTTCCCTGGCAGCCAAGATCATGTATGCAGATGCAGATGCTGCTGAACTGAATGAAAAAGCTGCTCAGTACAGAGAGCTTCAGAATGGTGTTGCTTCCGCAGCAGCAAGAGGCTATGTTGACACTGTGATCAGCCCGGCTGACACAAGAAAATATGTAATCGGTGCATTTGAGATGCTGTTCACAAAGAGAGAAGATCGTCCGTCTAAGAAACATGGAACGGTCTAAGCGGGGTGACGCATATGAAAATGATCAAAAAAATAACTTCTGTATTCATGACATTTCTCGTAATGGCTGCGCTGGTGATTGGCAGCACCTCTGTGGTATTTGCCGCAGATAAGGTTGATGATACTGTTAAGTCCACACTGGTAACTACAGCAGAAGGACTGACAGATGCCATTGTCCAGCTTAAAGATGAAGAAATCGAGAATTACATGAGTTCAGGAGATGACTTTACAACAAGTGCCATGCAGTCCTGGCAGACATCCAAGGATGAACTTGGCGCAAAGAAGGACAGCAATGGTGAAACTACTGTAACTTTCAAAGATGATCAGTACACAGTTACTGTTCCTCTTAAATTTGAGAAAGCAGATGCAAACTTTGTATATGTCTTTGACTCACAGGGAACACCGACTTCCATGTCTGTAGATGTACAGTATGGTATGGGCAAGACTCTTCAGAGAGCAGGTCTTAATACTCTGATGGGTATTGGAACTGTATTCGTAATGCTGATTTTATTAAGCCTTCTGATTTCTCTGTTCAGATTTATTCCGAATCCGGAAGCAAAGAAAGCAGCAGAAGCAAAAGCAGCCAAAGCTGCAAAAGAGGCAGAGGCAGCAGCCATCGCACAGGCAGCACCTGCACAGGCAGAAGAGAACCTTGCAGATGACGGAGAGCTGGTAGCTGTTATTGCAGCAGCCATCGCAGCAGCAGAAGGAACTACAACAGATGGCTTCGTAGTTCGTTCCATCCGTAAAGTAAAAAGAAATAGAAGATAATTGTCATTTATTTAGGAGGATTTTAAAATGAAAAGCTATACAATTACAGTAAATGGTACAGCATATGAAGTAACTGTTGAAGAAACAGGAAGCGTATCCGCTCCTGCAGCAGCTCCAAAAGCAGCACCTAAGGCTGCACCTGCAGCAGCTCCGAAAGCAGCAGCTCCTGCAGCAGGCGCCGGCGCAGTAAAAGTAACTGCTTCCGTACCTGGTAAAGTTGTCAAAGTAGCAGCAAGCGTTGGACAGGCAGTAAAAGCCGGAGACAGCGTAGTTATTCTTGAATCCATGAAAATGGAAATCCCTGTAGTAGCTCCTCAGGACGGTACTATCGCAAGCATTGATGTTGCAGAAGGTGCCTCTGTAGAAAACGGAGATACTTTAGCAACAATGAACTAAGACGGGAGGTAGTCAAATGTCTTATGTAACAGAAACATTGTCCAACCTGATTCACCAGACAGCATTCTTCAATCTGACATGGGGCAATTACCTGATGATCGCAGTAGCCTGCGTATTCCTTTACCTTGCTATCAAGAAGGGATTCGAGCCGCTTCTGCTTGTTCCTATCGCATTCGGTATGCTGCTTGTAAATATCTATCCGGACATTATGGCAAACCCGGAAGATATGTCCAATGGTGTAGGTGGACTTCTTCATTATTTCTACATCCTTGATGAGTGGAGTATCTTACCATCCCTGATCTTCATGGGTGTAGGTGCCATGACAGACTTCGGTCCGCTGATCGCAAACCCGATCAGCTTCCTGATGGGTGCTGCAGCACAGCTTGGTATCTATGCAGCTTACTTCCTTGCAATCTTTCTTGGATTCAACGGAAAAGCAGCAGCAGCTATCTCCATCATCGGTGGTGCTGACGGCCCGACTTCCATTTTCCTTGCAGGTAAACTTGGACAGTCTGCACTGATGGGACCGATCGCAGTGGCAGCATATTCCTATATGTCACTGGTTCCGATCATCCAGCCGCCTATCATGAAACTCTGCACAACAGAGAAAGAACGTAAGATCAAAATGGATCAGCTTCGCCCGGTTTCCAAACTGGAGAAGATCCTGTTCCCGATCGTTATCACAATCGTTGTCTGCCTGATTCTGCCTACAACAGCTCCGCTGGTTGGTATGCTCATGCTTGGTAACCTGTTCAGAGAGTGCGGTGTTGTAAAACAGCTGACAGAAACAGCTTCCAATGCCCTGATGTATATCGTAGTTATCCTTCTGGGTACATCCGTAGGTGCTTCCACAAGTGCAGAAGCATTCTTAAACGCAGATACTCTGAAGATCGTAGTTTTAGGTCTTGTTGCATTCGCAATCGGTACATTCGGCGGATGTATGCTTGGTAAACTGCTCTGCAAACTGACTCATGGAAAGATCAACCCGCTGATCGGTTCCGCAGGTGTATCCGCAGTACCTATGGCAGCCCGTGTATCCCAGAAAGTGGGTGCAGAGGCAGATCCTACAAACTTCCTTCTGATGCACGCAATGGGCCCGAACGTTGCCGGTGTTATCGGTACAGCCGTAGCAGCCGGAACATTCATGGCTATTTTCGGTGTATAATTGAATGAAATGAGTTCCCTGCTTTTATTGCGGATGCAATAAGCAGTGGAACAGCTATTCGATATAGAGCCACAGGGTATGACAACTGTCTGAACCCTGAAGTAATATTGGCTGAGTTATTGAGAACAAAATGATCAGTAACGAACAAACTATAAAGGAGATTTAATAATGGCAGAATTAGAGAAAAAACCTGTTAAAATTGTGGAAACCATTCTCCGTGATGCTCATCAGTCCCAGATCGCAACACGTATGACCACAGAACAGATGCTTCCGATCGTAGATAAACTTGATAAAGTCGGCTATCACGCAGTAGAGTGCTGGGGTGGTGCAACATTCGATGCATCCCTTCGTTTCCTTCACGAAGATCCATGGGAAAGACTTCGTAAATTACGTGACGGCTTCAAAAACACAAAACTTCAGATGCTTTTCCGTGGACAGAACATCCTTGGATACCGTCCATATGCAGATGACGTTGTAGAATACTTCGTACAGAAATCTGCTGCAAACGGAATCGACATCATCCGTATTTTTGACTGCCTCAATGACCTTCGTAACCTGCAGACAGCAGTAAGCGCTGCAAACAAAGAGAAGGCTCATGCACAGGTAGCTCTTTCCTACACATTAGGAGATGCTTACACACTGGAATACTGGACAGACATTGCAAAACGTATTGAAGATATGGGCGCTGATTCCATCTGTATCAAAGATATGGCAGGTCTTCTCCTTCCAAACAAAGCTACAGAGCTTGTAACAGCATTAAAAGAAACAGTTAAGATCCCGATCGACCTTCATACACATTACACCTCAGGTGTAGCTTCCATGACTTACTTAAAAGCAGTAGAAGCAGGTGTGGATATCATCGATACAGCAATGTCTCCATTTGCACTGGGAACATCCCAGCCTGCAACAGAGGTTATGGTTGAGACATTCAAGGATACACCATACGACACAGGATTTGATCAGAAGCTTCTCTCCGAGATCGCTGACTACTTCCGTCCGATCCGTGACGAAGCTCTTGACAGCGGACTGCTCAATCCGAAGAACCTTGGTGTTAACATCAAGACTTTACTGTACCAGGTACCGGGCGGTATGCTCTCCAACCTGACTTCCCAGTTAAAAGAACAGCACGCAGAAGACAAATTCTACGATGTTCTCGAGGAAGTTCCGCGTGTACGTAAAGACCTTGGTGAACCGCCGCTTGTTACTCCGTCTTCCCAGATCGTTGGTACACAGGCTGTATTCAACGTACTTATGGGCGAGAGATACAAAATGGTTACAAAAGAAACAAAAGATATCCTGTTAGGAAAATACGGCGCAACTGTAAAACCGTTTAATCCGGAAGTACAGAAGAAGTGCATCGGCGATGAGAAACCGATCACATGCCGTCCTGCAGACCTTCTTGACAACGAGCTTGAGAAACTTGAGAGCGAAATGGCTCAGTACAAGGAACAGGATGAAGACGTATTAACATACGCACTGTTCCCACAGGTAGCTATGGACTTCTTCAAATACCGTCAGGCTCAGAAAACAAAAGTTGACGAGAAAGCAGCTGACAAAAAGAACGGAGCATATCCTGTATAATTGATCAGTAATTAAATATGTCCAAACGAAAAAAGGAGCTTGCGTAAGCAGGCTCCTTTGCGTTATTATGAAAGAATATGATACCCGGGAATATAATGTGCCAATGGGTATATGCTGCCAGAGGTACATATCTATATTGATCGTAGCGAAGCGGAGACGTGGAACCATGATGAAATAGACAATCTGCAGGGTAAAATAAATACAGGAGAATATTCCATGAGCAAAGTTATAATAATCGGCGGCGGAGCCGCCGGAATGATGGCAGGGGTTTTTGCAGCCCGTAACCATCATGAAGTTCATATATTAGAGAAGAACGAGAAACTGGGAAAGAAAGTCTTCATCACAGGAAAAGGCAGATGCAATGTGACAAATGCCTGCGACACAGAAGAACTCTTTCCTGCAATGATGAGCAATCCCAAGTTCCTCTACAGCAGTTTCTATTCATTTACCCCTCAGGATGTAATGGAGTTCTTTGAGAAAGCAGGTGTCCCTCTGAAGGTAGAGCGTGGAAACAGAGTATTCCCACAGTCTGACCATTCTTCAGACATCATCCGCGCTCTGGAGCGTGAGCTGAAGAAAGCAGGAGCAAAGATTCATCTTCACACTGCTGTGCAGGAAATCGTAAAGAAACCTGTAACGGAATCTGTAACAGATTCCGTAAATACCCTTGGATCAGAAGCCGCATTAACAGAATCAGGATCTGATGCAGGAAAAAGCAGAAAAGGAAAAAAATCACCTGACATACCGCAGGAGAAGATCACAGGAGTCATCCTTACAGACGGAACCTTCATGGAAGGCGATGCAGTCATCGTGGCAACCGGCGGATTCTCTTATCAGAGTACAGGCTCCACAGGTGACGGATACCGCTTCGCAAGAGAACTGGGACTGAAAGTCACGGACATTGCTCCCTCCCTTGTGCCATTAAAGACAAAAGAAGACTATATCCCTAAGCTTCAGGGACTTTCCCTTAAGAATACAGGACTTACCATAAAGAATGGAAAGAAAGTACTCTATGAGGATTTCGGAGAGATGATGTTCACCCATTTCGGAGTCACAGGTCCAATGATCCTCTCCGCCAGTGCCCACATCGGTGCAAAACTGGCGAAAGCACCAAACGGCGAACTGTCCGCATATCTGGATCTGAAGCCTGCACTCACCAGAGAACAGCTGGATGCCAGGATCCTGCGTGAATTTGAAGCAGGACCAAACAAACAGTTCAAGAACGTGATTGGCGTACTTTTCCCGTCATCTCTGACTCCGGTAATGCTGGAACTGGGTGGAATCCCCGCAGAGAAGAAAATCCACGACATCTCCAGAGAAGAACGCCAGCACTTCATTGACCTTATCAAAGCCTTCCCCTTCACAATCACAGGAATGGGTGAGTTCAAAGAAGCCATCATCACCAGAGGCGGCGTCTCTGTCAAAGAGATCAATCCCGGAACAATGGAATCAAAGAAAATCTCAGGTCTTTACTTCGCAGGCGAGGTACTGGATCTGGATGCAGTGACAGGTGGATATAACTTACAGATTGCCTGGTCTACCGCATATCTGGCAGCACAGGCCATACAGTAAGCTGCTTACTATAGAAACAACAGAAACAAGCAGATGATGAGTACCGTGTATGCGAATTATATCTATGATTCGGTTATGAGCAAGTAGCGAAGCGGATTGCGAATATCCGCTTGACTGATTAATAAACATTAATAATAAAACAGAGAAAATCTGTTTGAATAATAGAAACAGGAGGAACCACGAAAATGGGATGTAACATAGCCATCGACGGACCTGCAGGAGCAGGAAAGAGCACCATCGCAAAGAAAGTAGCGAAAGAATTATCATTTATCTATGTAGATACAGGAGCCATGTACAGGGCAATGGCTTTATATCTTCTGAACCATGGCGTAAACGGAGAAAATCAGGAAGAGATCGAAGCTGTATGTTCCGGCGCTGACATCTCCATCGAATACAAAAACGGAGAACAGATTGTCATCCTCAACGGAGAGAACGTAAATGCTATGATCCGCACCGAACAGGTAGGAAACATGGCATCCAAAAGCTCCGCAAACCCGAAAGTCAGAGCCCATCTTCTGAAACTTCAGAGAACTCTGGCAGAGAAAAACGACGTAGTCATGGACGGCAGAGATATCGGCACAACCATCCTTCCAAACGCAGAAGTAAAAATCTACCTCACAGCAAGCGCAGACACCAGAGCAAAAAGAAGAGCACTGGAATATGAACAGAAGGGAGAATCCTTCGACCTGGACCAGATCCGAAAAGACATCATCGAGCGCGACGAACGCGACATGAACCGCGAAATCTCCCCTCTGAAACAGGCAGACGACGCAGTGCTCGTAGATTCCTCGGAAATGGGAATTGATGATGTTGTAAATGCGATTCTTAATGTATATAAGGAAAAAGTGCAGAAATAATTTAAGAAGGATTATTTTATGAAAGTAAAAGTAGCAGAAACAGCAGGCTTCTGCTTCGGCGTCAAACGTGCAGTAGACAAAGTCTACGAACTCATAGACACAGAACAGAAACCAATCTTCACTCTGGGCCCGATCATCCACAACGAAGGCGTAGTAGCGGATCTGGAAGCCCGTGGCGTCCATGTTATCACAGAAGCAGACCTGGATTTCCCGGATGATACCCTGCAGAACGGAACAGTAGTCATCCGCTCTCACGGTGTAGGCAAAGCCATCTACGATAAGCTGAAAGAAAAAAACATCTCTTATGTAGATGTGACCTGCCCCTTCGTTCTGAAAATCCACAGGATCGTGGAAAAAGAAAGCCTTGCAGGAAACCACATCATCATCATCGGCGACAAAGACCACCCCGAAGTACAGGGCATCTGCGGCTGGTGTCAGGGACCGTACACGGTGATCAGAAACAAAGAAGAAGCCGAAGTATTTGTACCCCCAAAAGGCAAAAAAATAAGTATTGTGTCCCAGACGACATTTAATTACAACAAATTTAAAGATTTAGTTGAAATTCTTTGCAAAAAGAGGTATGATAATAATGTTTTAAATATTCTCAATATTTTAAACACTATTTGTAATGCTACCGAAGAACGGCAGAGAGAAGCAAAAAACATAGCCGGAGAGGTAGACACTATGCTGGTCGTAGGCGGCCGGCACAGTTCCAATACTCAAAAGCTGTTTGAAATATGTAAAAAGGAATGTGGAAATACTTACTATATACAAACACCTGTAGACTTGGATTCTGAAATGTTCCAATGCAGTAGTTATGTAGGTATTACAGCAGGGGCTTCCACCCCAAACAAAATTATTGAGGAGGTTCAAGAACATGTCAGAATTAAGTTTTGAACAAATGCTGGAAGATTCCGTAAAGACTATCAGAAATGGAGAGATTGTACAGGGTACTGTCATCGATGTTAAAGAAGATGAGATTATTCTGAATATCGGTTATAAAGCAGACGGTATTATCACAAAGAACGAATACTCTAACGATGCAAGCCTTGTACTCACAGATGCTGTTCACGTTGGAGACACAATGGAAGCAAAAGTTCTCAAAGTAAACGATGGAGAAGGTCAGGTTACTCTTACTTACAAGAGACTGGCAGCAGAGAAAGGCAACAAACGTCTTGAAGAAGCATTTGAGAATCAGGAAGTATTAAAAGCTCCTGTAACTCAGGTACTTGACGGCGGACTTTGTGTAAACGTAGACGAAGCAAGAGTATTCATTCCTGCAAGCCTCGTTTCCGACACATACGAGAAAGACCTTTCCAAATATGCAGATCAGGAGATCGAATTCGTTATCACAGAATTCAACCCGAGAAGACGCCGCATCATCGGTAACCGTAAGCAGCTTCTTCTTGCTGAGAAAGCAGAGAAACAGAAAGAATTAATGGAGAGAATCCATGTTGGCGATACAGTTGAAGGAACAGTTAAGAACGTTACAGATTTCGGTGCATTCATCGATCTGGGCGGAGCAGACGGACTTCTTCACATTTCCGAAATGTCTTGGGGCAGAGTAGAGAATCCGAAGAAAGTATTCACTGTTGGCGATAAAGTCAAAGTTCTTATCAAAGAGATCAACGGAGAGAAGATCGCACTTTCCCTTAAATTCCCGGAAGCAAATCCATGGCTCACAGCAGCTGAGGACTTCGCTGTAGGAAACGTAGTTAAAGGTAAAGTTGCACGTATGACAGACTTCGGCGCATTCGTAGAGCTTGCACCTGGAGTAGATGCACTCCTTCACGTATCCCAGATTTCCAGAGAGCACGTTGCCAAACCAGCAGACGTACTGTCAATCGGACAGGAGATCGAAGCTAAGGTTGTTGACTTCAACGGCGAAGACAAGAAGATCAGCCTGAGCATGAAAGCTCTTGAGGCACCGGCTGAGGAAGCTACAGAAGAATAATCAAGAGAATACTCATAAATATTCAGAAACCGGCTTTGTATGAGGATGATCATACAGAGCCGGTTGATTGTTTTTTCAGATTACGAATGTGGTCAGCAGCTACAGGAGCATCAGAAATGCTGCAGACAGTCAGGAAGGAATTATAGGATGTCCATAAAAGGAATTTATGATATACACTGTCATATTGTACCCGGTGTAGACGATGGAGCCACAGATATAGGAGAAACCGTAAAATTACTCCGGATGGAATATGAACAGGGCGTGCGGACGGTTATTGCAACTCCCCATTTCCGCTTTCGGATGTTTGAAACACCTGCGGAGAAAGTCAGAGAGCAGTTCAGACTGGTGGAGAAAGCGGCATCAGAGATCAGCCCGGATCTCCATGTGTATCTGGGATGTGAGTTTCACGCTAATATGGAGATGCTTCCCATGCTCAGAGAACAGAAAGTAATGACAATGGCCGGTTCGCGGTATGTTCTTACAGAATTTTCCCATAACTCGGAAGAAAGCTATATACGGGAACGTCTCGGTGCATTGCTCTCCGGAGGATATAAGCCGATCATGGCACATATAGAACGTTACGAAGCCACACGCAATAGTCTGGATTTTGTGGAAGAACTGGCAGATATGGGCGTCTATATGCAGATCAATGCAGACAGCATCACAGGAAAAGACGGATTTTTTACTAAACGGTACTGTAATAAAATCATGAAAGACGGACTCCTTCATTTCGTCGGATCAGACTGTCACAACAGTGCAAAGAGGAGCAGCAGGATTGGAGAGGCATATCGTATGGTTTCAGCGAAATTCGGGCAGGACTATGCAGATGAACTGTTTATTCATAATCCTGCAGAAATTCTGAAACAGAAACAAAAACATGAGGCTACAGATTGACTTTTTTTATTGGCTGATATACAATAAAATCGGTTTATGTCAATTTTGCTGTTTACTTTCAGAAATACATAAGACAGAATATTACCTGTGAACAGTAATGTACAAAACTATAAAGAAAAAAGGGAAAAGGAAATTATCAGATGTTAGACAATTTGAACAGTAACTTTGAGAGCAGCAAAGCACAGAGACCCGATGCAAATGATGATGAAGTCGAAATCGACTTACTGGAAATATTTTATGCGCTCAAGAAAAAAATCCTTCTGGTACTGATGGTTGCTCTTGTCGGAGGCTGTATTGCAGCAGCATATACGCAGTTTTTAATGACACCGATCTACAGCTCCACATCCAGTATCCTTGTACTTTCGAAAGAAACCACACTGACATCACTGGCGGATCTGCAGTTAGGTGCCAGCCTGACCAGTGATTATACAGTTCTGATCACAAGTACCCCTGTGATGGAACAGGTGATTTCAGATTTGGATCTGGATATGACTGCAGAACAGCTGAAAGGAAGCGTAAGTATCAATAATCCTACAGATACCCGTATCCTTGAGATTACTGTCAATAATACAGATTCTAAAATGGCAAAGAAGATCGTAGATGAGATTGCGAATGTTTCCTCATCCTATATCGGAGACAAGATGGAAGTAACACCACCGAAAGTTATTGAAGAAGGTGAAGTGCCGACAATCCAGACAAGTCCGAGTACAAAGAAGAATGTGCTGATCGGAGCACTGGCTGGTCTGGTTCTTTCCGCAGGTATTATTATCCTTCTCACACTGATGGATGATACAATCAAGTCAGAGGAAGATATCGAGAACTACCTCGGTCTGACAACACTGGCAAGTAATCCGGATAGAAAAGACTACATTACAGGAAAAGGACCTCGCAATTCAAGCAAGACAACACCGAAGAAAAAGAAGAAAAGGAGGAAAAAATAAATGGCAATTCAGAGAGTTATGTTGACAGATTCCAGAAAAGAAGATGTCTTCTATGAAGAGGCTATTAAAACCCTCCGTACAAATATGCAGTTCAGTGGTGTAGAGACGAAGAGTATTGTTCTCACAAGCTGTTATCCAAATGAAGGAAAAAGTGACGTGGCTTTCCAGCTTGCAGTAGAGATTGGAAAGATGGGAAAGAGAGTTCTGATCATAGATGCAGATATTCGTAAGTCCAGTTATATCAAACGTTACCAGGTTAAACAAAAGACCAACGGACTGTCACAGTATTTAAGTGGACAGATTTCTTTAGAAGAAATAATTTATTCTACCAATTACCGTAATCTTGAGATTATCTTTTCAGGTCCGTATGCTCCGAACCCGTCAGAGCTTCTGGCGGAGCCTCTGTTTAAAGAACTGATTCAAAAAAAGAGAGAAGAATATGATTATATTCTGATCGATGCACCGCCGACA
>ERZ650305.884-NODE-884-length-12076-cov-4.470011_pt1 | contig 12076 bp, 9 predicted proteins | sample MGYA00376241_ERZ650305 | MGnify/ENA primary metagenome ERZ650305 (study PRJEB26733, sample SAMN07839276) | wastewater metagenome | biome: urban; feature: artificial channel; material: waste water | place: USA: North Carolina | collected 2016-02-25 ... | reverse complement strand
TGGCAGATGATATGAAACTGGAAGCCGTACCGGCCTATAATACGACTCCCGGCAGGGATAAATTTCATCCCAAAGGACGTGACAACGGATATATTCTGACTTTAGGAGGAACTCGTATTTATATTGCCGGAGATACGGAGGATATTCCGGAACTAAACCAAGTGAAAGATATTGATATCGCTTTTCTGCCGGTTAACCAACCATATACCATGACACCGGAACAAGCGATACGGGCAGCCAAAATCATCAAGCCACGTGTTTTGTACCCTTATCATTACGGAGAAACAGATATCCATAAAGTAAAAGACGGATTGAAAAATGAGACAGGCACAGAAGTACGTATCCGGGCTTTGCAATAAGATATACGTAAATAATCAGAAAGTGGCTGAAAATATACTCACCTGAATATCCGAAAGGACCTTGAATAAAGTGCACTCCAAAAGTTAGATCTAAAACTTTTGGGGTGCACTTTAATATCTCAATAAGAATGATTTTCGCTTCAAGGGCTTTCCAAACATTCAGTCCCTTATAAAGAGCTTTTCCTTTTTTAATCAGTTACTTCCAATCACACAGCCTCGGCAGACAAACTGGAAATCACTGTATCCACCCAATATACAACTGTTCTATCCGCCGGCAAAACTCCTTCCAGATAAGGTGAATCGGATACCTCCTCCAACCATGCCGTAGTAATCGGTCCTCTTTCTCTTGTAGAACTTTGAGTTCCTAAATACGGACTAAAATTAAAAAACGTGTGTTGTTGCTCTACATTATTTTTATCTATATATGTAAAAACAAAAGCCTTTTTCTGTTTTCCACCCAATGAAGCCCACTCTATCTGGTATGTTCCTTCAACAAGAATTTGCTCATCCTCTGTCTTATAAATGAATTTCCCTCCTGTTCCTTCTTCAGATAAATGATATACATCATCCGGCCGCAAAATACAGATATCTCCTTTATTTATAAAAGAATAAGGAGCCATTGCCACATTTACTTTTTCCTGCAACTCGCTTTCCGAATCCAATGACAACATATCTTCACTGGGTCTGGAAACCTGAAATTCAGGTTGGTCGACGCACATAAATGTCAATACGCCATAAGAAACAGTCACAGGCAGGGTGACATAATTACCATCCTTATCAGTAACGGTAACCGTTACTTTCCCTTTTTTACCATGCGAACTAAGCCATAATCGGTTGTCGATGACTGTTGCTGTCACAATTGTTTCATCGGAGCTTTGTGCAGAGTAGCCACCTTTTCCATTGGCTATCCCGATATTCTCCGCTTCCCATCCGTTAAGATACAAGACTGTAGAAGAAACAGTGTTTGTACAAGTTCCTGTTTCGTCAACCAGTTCGGAACCACTAAATAAGATAATCTCTGCATCATCTTGACAGGCTGATACACAAAAAGCCATAACAGAAAGAAGAAAGAAGCCTAATAAAGTTTTTGTTTTCATATTTTCAGTGGTATGGTTAAATCCCGGCATATGCCATTGTTTTGCAAAGATATAAAGTATTTGTAAAAAACACTATCTTTGTATGAAAAGTTACCAATAGTACAGATCCACTAGATTCTTCCATACAGCGTAAGTTATATGAGATATACAACAGAAGGTCGTTGAAAAGGACGTTCCCGGGGGAAAAAGGGAATGGGAAATACGGGAACGTCCTCAAAACATAACAATACAGAAATATGGACTTTCACAAGGGCGCATTTCTGTCTCTCTTATGCAACATTCCCTTCTATAAAAATATGGAGGAAATATCTGGAGAGGATATTATTATGTGGGAAATTTAGTTTATAGTCTTAAAAGCAATCTGATTGCATCAAAGTGATGAACGATAGGCAGTCCGGATATATTCTCCTATTGCATTGTCATCATTGATTTCTATGTATTTTTTCAATAAATCCGCAAATCCGGATTTTATCTGTTCCGTTTGCTTGTTCTCGCAGGCTGTAGAATATTCATCAACAGCCATGAGAAAATCCTGCATTCGTTCATTCAGCATTGTTCCTCCTGTACAAACCACATCGGAAATATAGGCTTGGATACTACCATTTTCTATGACAACAGGGAGGCGGTATTCCAGTCCCGATTTGCTGGCACGAATAGAAAGCACTTTTACTACGGGCGACACAATAGTCACCGTATCGGAAAAATCAAACTTTCCGTGGATTATTTCTGCACTATCTACCGGCTGCCCGCTCGAAACATCTTTCATATAAACCATTTTTCCTTCGAATTCGGGCAAAGGTGTACTACCGTTAATCTCGTAACCTTTTATCTGATGCCCGGTGCAAGCCACTATCAGACATATTCCCGGAAGAAAAGATAAAAGTTTCACATATCTGTTCATTAAGCTCTTCATTCTTCTTTAAAAAAGAAAAGCCGTCCGCACTATCAGCTGAACGGCTTTCTCTTTTCATTCATACATTTGTATAATCATTCATCCTTAGAATCTGAATCCCAGTTTCACCACAGGCATTTCAAATATCTTGATGTTATGGTGACTGGCGTTATATTTATCAAATCCTTTCGGGCAAATCTGTATCAGGTCATAGCGGTAAGCCAGAGGGTGCATTTCGAAACCGAAAACAAAACCTTTGGCAATGCTATACTCAATACCTGCTACGGCAGCTACTTTGAAACCGTACATCTGACCGGCTTTACTTCCGGAAACATAGACCTGTGACGGAAGTTCTTCCGAGTCGTCACTATCCTTGTAGGTGTCTCCGGTGTATGGTTCGGTCGTTTCAATGCGTGCCATCTGGAAGCCGAGTGCGCCTCCAAGATACGGATGAATACGTTCGTTGCGAGTCTTGAAATAGTAGTTGGAACCGACAGATACATACCAGTTGTTAGTCATCTGCGCATTGATATAACTTTGCGCAGGGATAATCATGTCGGGTACACTGTTGTCTCCTTCTACATAGTCTTTCTTAGGAGTGAGGCTGACGTTCATGCTGAACTGGAAATTTACATCCCAATTGTCAGACACAAAATACTTACCTTCAATTCCGGCTATATTGACCAGACTATTATTATTCAGACTCCCGATGTTCAGATAGCGGTTCAGATCGCCGGAGTTATCCTTCCCTCCATTGGGAAGTCCGACTACTCCTCCGTCATTGGAGAACTTGGGAAGCAGATAAGAAGTGTTCTCGTTAAAGAACTTTCCGCTACCAAGCAGGACTGAAACCTGCCACTGTCCTTTCTTCGGGGCAAACGACGCATCATCACTGCTGCTGTAACGCTGCGCCATTGAAGGCGCAGCTGTCATACAGGTCAGCAAAAGTAATGTGCATAGTTTTTTTATCATCTTGTTACTTTTACGTAGTTAGGGAATTATTTCAAGAAGATAGCAAGAAGTGCTTTCAATTGAGCGCTTGCAGCATCATAGTCTGCCTTGGCAGCATCATATTCAGCCTGTTTTACTTTGATCTTTTCCTGGATACTTACCAATGATTCAGTAATATAATCTGTATCAGTATAAGTACCTGCCGCTAATTTCTCTATATTTCTCTTAGCTTTAGCAACATCGGCCTTAGCGGCAGTGACATTTGCCAGAGCAATCATGTATTCTTCCTTAACCAAGTTTTTGATAGCTTCCAAGGAACCTAAATCACCATTAGTAAAGTTATTATTCAAATAAACAGTGATTTCCGTTTCAATCTTACCTTTGATAATTTCATTATTGCCGTATTCTTTTTGTACTGTTTCAATATTATCATTTACTTCTTTAAAGACTTTATCATAAGCAGCCTGGGCTTCGTCGTTAGCTTTCTTAGCTTTATCTACAGCATCCGCCAAAGCAGCATTTGCTTTATCTTGAGCAGCCTGCTCTACAGCTTTTTGAGCAGTAAATGCTTCTTTCAAAGCTTTGTAAGTTTCTACCTGATCAATTATAGCCTGTAGACTAGCCGTTTCTGCTGTTGCCCAAATCATCTTACCAAGAGAACCATAATTACCATTCTTCAAAGCGTCTACATGGTTACCACCAGCCGCAGCTATTACTTCGTCCTTAGATACTGGCAATCTTCTTGGATTATTACCTGAATTGAAATTATCGCTAAATACAGCAGAAGAAGCAGATTTCCACTTTTCCAATGGAGTCTTTACACTGGAATCTTGCTCTACATCTATTAATTTTCCAATATTTTCTTTACTAATTTCATTTGCAGTAGCAATGTCACCAGCATCCCAAATGATAAAGCCTAAATCTACTCCAACAACTTTTTTAAAGTTATCAGCGTCTGCTATCAACCAAGCAGAGATTTTTTTCGTATCACTTCCTTTTGTTGCAGTTGCCTTAGTAACTTGTGCTTCTTTAGCCAATGCATCCTTATAGTATGCAACTAAAGCCGTAGCTACAGCATCAATATTAGCTTCTTTTTTTCTATCTTCTGGTTTAAGTCCATTATATTTCTTTATTGCAGCATTAGCGGCTGCCTCTGATTTCTCCAAATCTATTTTCAGACTTTCATCATAAGCTGCCATTGCATCTTCCCATGCTTTATAATCTTTAGCATAGTTCTCTTCTGCTTCTTTTTGTGCTGCAAGAGCTGTAGCCAATTGTGGTTTGGCCCATTCTATATTTTCCAAATCAACACCTTTAGTAGCCTTATCAATCAGCTTAACCCAACCATCAATCTGACTTTGTGCTTCAGTAATTTGTATACTTTTAGCATAGGCAAAAGTACCAGTAGAAGAATTATAACCAGCAACAGTTGTTCCACTAGGTATTACATCATTCAATCCTTTCTTTACACTTTCAGCCTCTACTTTCTTAGAATAAGCTGCAGCTGTTTTAGCTTTGTTCTTGTTAGAGTTCTGGTTATTTTTAGCAGTCTCCAACTTATTACTAGTAGCATCCAAGTCAGATATCAGTTTAGGATTAGCAACTTCCAGCTTACCTTTTTCAATATTATATTGTTGTTCCTTGACTTTTGCAGCAGCAATTTCTTCTTCCAGCTTCTTGACTTCTGCTTCCCAATCTGCAACAGTAGTATACTCATTATCCAAGATAGCTTTCAAGTTATCAGCATACTTCTGCGTCATTTCTAAAGCAAATTCTGCATTTTTCAATGCATTATCCAAAACCGCTTCTAAATTATTATCAGCTACTATATCAGAATAGTTAGCTAATTGCTCCTGAAGTTTTTTTAAGCTACCGGCTTTATAGCCATCCACAGACTGGGTAGGATCTTCAGTAATAAGATAAACATAATACTTAGTCGTAGAAGAATTAGTCTCCGTGCTTTCATCCGGATTTGTAGTAGTAGTGGAATTCGCAACTTCCGATGACAGAATTCTTTTGATAACAGTTGTTGAATATCCATACATTGCCTTGTCCATTGCTTGTTTTGCATAGGCGACTTGCGCTTGTACACCATTCAAACGAGCTTGTTCTTCATCTGTCAGCAATAACTTGGAAGCTTCAATCTGTTCCATAGCTTGCTTGTAAGCTTCCTGTGCTTTAGCAGTGACAGTTTCGGCAAGAAGCATTTTTTCCTTATACTGCTCAACAATCAATGCCTTTTCATTTTCCCACTTAGTTTTGTCAGCTTCCGCTTTTGCAATGGCAGCTTCCGCTTCCGCTTTAGCTTGTGCAGTAGCAGCTTCTTCCTTTTCAATCAGGAGTTGCTTCAACTGAATATCCAGTTCATGCAACTGCAAATCAATTTCTGCAGATTTATTCTGAAGTGCCAAACCTGCATTAACTAACTCTTGCTCTGCAACCTGTGCTTTTCTCAATTCAGCCTCTACAAGCTCAACTGCAGCTTGAGCTTTGATAAAATCAGACTTTGCTCCCCTAAGTTCTGCAATGCCTTCCGGTTCATCGGTATCAATACATCCCGTGAATGTCGCCGTCGTACCTGCCATGAGCAAGGTTGCGACTAAATACGTCCATTTTCTCATAAAAGTAAATTAAATGTTATACAATTAATAAATAAAAAATTTGTTTGTACTAATTCATGATTTATTTCGCTTCACTCCCCCTCTTCCCGTTACTTTGTAGGTAACGGGAAAACCCTTGTGCCTGCTCTTTTAGAGTAGTCTATACTAGAAAATAATACGATATATGACGAATCTTCTTACCCCTGCTTATGAGAAAAAGTAGAGGGGCGGGAAATCTATTGCAAAATTTAGACGTTAACAAAGCTCTAAGACAAAGAATCCACGTGTTCTTCTGTGTTTATTCCTATTTTGAGTAGTTTATTAGAAAAAATGTACGATTTTGTTTGGATGTTTTAAGAAATATGCTCATATTTGCAGCGTCTTTTCTTCCCGTTACCTACAAAGTAACAGCACTATCAATCAACTACTTGCCACAAATATAGTTCCTTTTCAGCGAAGATAGAATCGTCACATTCGCTTCATCTATTTTCTTATTCTTAAAAGGTTTTAGATAAGTCTCTGTGACGATAATGGATGAATGTCCCATCGCCTCTGAAATAATGCCTGGATGTATCTCGCAATAATATGCCATTGTAGCCCAAGTATGCCGAGCCGTATATGAGCTTAAATCAGAAGTCAATGCAAGTACTTGTTTCAGCAACAGAAGCTGATAGTTAAAATTACGCAAAGCTATCTGATATTCCCTGTAGGTAGCTTCGGTACTTTCTCCGCCAGTCAGTATGGGAAAAAGATAAGGAGAAGCAGAATCGGTGTTCATATACTTTTTTATTAGTTTCATAGTTTCCGGCAGAAGCGTCACGGTCAGAAGCCGTCCGGTTTTTCTACGACGATAAGTAAGCACATTCCCCACCATATCCTGCTTTTTAAGATAGGCAAGATCTACAAACGGCATACCACGAAGCATGAACATTAAGAAAAAGTACGCGCGCGTACGTTGTAATTCTTCCCTTCCCTGATGAATTTGTTTGGGAAGCTCTTTCATCAATCGTTCCATATCCTCCTTTTCCAGTGCACGCTTTCTGTCAGCACGCGTTCCTGTATAAACATACCGGAAATGATGCGGTATATAAGATGCCATACGACGGTCAACCGCGCGGTTGTACACCGCCCTCAATGTACGCATATAGGTTGAAACCGTGTTCCAACTACAATCCTTTTCCCGCAAATACGTTTCAAAACTTTTAAGAAACTCCTGATTCACTTTCTTGAATGACAGATTCCTGCTCCCGTTAAATGCAATGATAGCATTCATGCTACTCCTGTAAACATGAGCAGTTCCATAATTCCCACTTTTTCGAAGCCCTTCAGCTACTTCCTTCATAAATGAAATCAAATTCCCCATTTTTATTAATTTTAGTTATCACTCAAGCACATCCCTGAAGAAAAGCGCCCTCACCGCAATTCCCCCCAATGCTCTTAATTCAAAATCTCAAAGTATCATCATACAAATATGATGAATTATGTTTTCTTTATATACACCCGATGTGTTCCTCTACCATCAATCCCGATACCGGAACCGGGCGTATACGCCCATTGGCGCAATTCATTGGTAGCCGCCGTGCGCAGCAGACCTGTCAGTTTCCGGTATTCGTAGACCGTCAGAAAAGGATGTTCCTCCAGATATCTAACAGCCAATGCTAGTCGTTGCTCCGGTGTATACTTCTGTGAAGAGCGTTGCGACTTCCACGGAGCTCTTTCCAGCAGACATCTTCCGTTGATACGCCTCACCATCTTCCTGTCTACACGAAAGTTCACGCTCCCCACCACAATGCTTCGTGCGTTACGATGGGTTTCACCCTCTCCGGTCTTTTCGCGTTCTTTATCTTTGCATAACGCCAACGAAGGAGAGAATGTTCCGATACCATCCAGCTTCACAGACTTGCCTTCTGCCATCTGATGTGCCATTTCAATACCGATCTGTGTAATTACGCCTTCCACATCTCCGACATTAAAACCACTGCTGGATGCTATCTGACGTATTAAATCCTCGGTAGATACCTGATCTATCATTGCAAACCGAGGATAAAGTACCTGTTCGCCCGTTCCATGAATATCGGGCATTTCTTCCATTACGTACATTGCCATAATACTAAAGTTTATTTGAAATATTGATTATTAATAGAAAACTTACTCGCTATAGGTAGAAAACTTGTTCTCCCCTACAGGAAAAGTTGTTTTTCCTATAGGACAAACTAAAACCGCAAGTTCTGGTTTTATAACTGAAACTTCTGATTACATAATCAAAAGTTCCGGTTTTATAATCAGAACTTGCGGTTATAGTTTTCTTACCAACAAAGATACGTTTTCCTGCCGGGATAAGCAAGTTTAATCCCTATGAAAAAGAAGTTTGATTACAATTCAGTTACTTATCACCGTTTCTTTACTTTATATCCTTTCAGGGTAAAACCAACTTCAAACAGGTTCAAAAGGGCTATCCGGATGTTATCTTCTATATAGGTCTCCATATTATCATATTTTGCAAAGTTGACGGGAAGGAGTCTGTTATTCCTCCTAAAGCTTTCATCCGGTATTTTACCCGTAAAACGTCCTTTCTTCTTCACTCCCCAACGAATGGTTTTACTACAAGGAAGAGGTATACCTATCGTCAGCACTTTTTCTTTAGTTACCGTATCGGTGATTCCATGTTTCCAGATACTGATATGGTTGGCTCCCAAATAAGTGCCGATATAAAGGACAACGGTCAGCGTCCAATCGTCCAAAGCCTCATCGGTTTGAATACCATTCACCAAATCAGAGAAATAGCCTTCAACCATTTCTCTGTCAAAACAGTTTAGTTCAGGCCATTCACATTTCTCAAACAGTTGATGCACATTGACAGGAACCAGTAAGGTGGTTATTTCTAACTGATATTTCATTCATTTCGTTTTTATATCATTGCATCTAAAATCGTCTCAAGTATCTTATCGACTATAAATATACAATTTTACCAGATCAAATGCTAAAGAGTAGAACTTTTTTTAAACCTATTTCTGAAAAAGAAAGGACTGTTTGATACACCCCCTCCTATGTAAACAGGGTTTATCAGACAGTCCTTTCCGTGCGGAGTATGATTCGTCCGTTATTCAGTGGACGATCCTTGCTTTTCGTCCTTACGGCATTTCAGTTTCTATCTGGAATTTACGGCTTACTTTCATCAAATTGATGGTATAAGTGACTACGTTCTGTGCTTCCTGAACCATCGTGAGATACACCATGCTTACCCGGATGCTTCCTGATTGGCTTTGGATGCGTTGCAGTTCCTTACGTTTCAATAGCGAAAGCTGTCCGTTGAGGTCGTTGGCACGACGGATTTCTTCTTCGAAGTCGTTGTACTCGTTGTTTTCCATTTTCTTACGACACTGCTGAATCAGATAGGTGATATCTTCGGAAACATCGCTGAATTCACCTTTCTGGATGGCGTCCAATGGGTTGAAGTTGTTGTCGATATGTTCGAGGCAAGGTTCGCAGAGGCGGGAAATACTGTAGACCAATTCGCTGGCGAAGTCGTTGCCTTGATAGTAATAAAGTCCTTTTTCGAGTACGGTGTTATTGTCGAGACGACACATGGCGACGGTGCCCGAACGTTTCATCTGTTTGATGAGCTGTTTCTCAAATTTAGTGGACCCCATGGCACGACGCAATCCCCGCAGATTTTCATGAAGGAATGAAGTGACAGTCAGTTCGAAATTTGTTTCTGCATATTCCAATACTTTGGAAAGTTCTTCGCGGGTGTGCTTACGCATCAGTTGCAGGGCTTCTGTGCTGTCTGTGGTTTGCATCAGTTGCTTCAGCGTTTCGTTACCTTGTTCTTTCGCTTTGCGTTTCTTGTACATCACCTGGCTACGGATCAAGATGAATACAGCTATACCGATGAGGGCGATGATAGAGATGTTACCTCCATAATGGAGTACGAGAGCTACGAAGAAACAGATGGTGAAGGCGGCTCCGGCGGTGATGAACCAGCCTCCGATGACGCTTAATACGCCGGTGATACGGTAAACGGCTGAATCACGTCCCCAGGCGCGGTCGGCCAAAGAAGTACCCATAGCTACCATGAAGGTTACGTAGGTGGTGGAAAGGGGAAGTTTCAGGGAGGTTCCCAAGGCGATGAGCAGACCGGCCAATACCAGGTTGACAGAAGCGCGGACAAGGTCGAAAGCAGCTCCGTCGGCAATGATTGCTTCGTCTTTGCGGAAGCGGGAGTCAAGCCATTTTTTGCTGCCGTCCGGCATTATTCGGGAGATTCCATTGGCAAGTGTCATGCTGATGCGGACTACTGTGCGGGCGATCGGAGTACTTCCGAATGCTTCTTCTCCTTCATCTTGGCGGGAAAGGTCGACAGATGTTTTAATTACAGCATGTGCTTTTTTAGAGGTGCAGAGGGCGTAGACCATGACGGCTCCGGCTCCGATAAGAAAATACCACGGTGTTTTAGCAGGTCCCAGCAAGGAGGTCATCAGGAAGCCGTTCGGATTTCCTTCTCCGTTGGCGGTGTAATCTAAAAAAGAGGAGAAACCTGCGAGGGGAACGCCAATAAAGTTGACAAGGTCGTTACCGGCAAAAGCGAGAGCCAGAGCGAAGGTTCCCATCAGTACGACGACTTTGAAAACATTGATTTTCATCCAGTGAAGGATTTGCATCAGTACGGTGAAGAATACAAAGAAAACGGTGATTAGCATCAGTGTGTTGTCTTGTATCCAGTGTTTGTTTTCAGAGGTCATGAAGGAGCTGTCTTTCAGTCCTTTGATAAGCATGAAATAGATGATAGCGGTAGCGGCTACACCTCCGAAGAGGGCAATGCTGTATTTCATCTTTTTCGTATAGTTGAAAGTGAATATCACACGGGCAAGCCATTGTACAAGCATTCCGAAGAAGAAGGCGATAGCGACGGAGACGAAGATCGCCATGATGACGGAGAGGGCTTTGTCGGTGTTTATGAGGTCGCCCAGACCGAGGGTATCGCTATTATGTACTTTGATAAGTGAGAGGGCAAAGGTACCTCCGAGTAGTTCAAAGACTAGTGAAACGGTGGTAGAGGTAGGCATCCCCATGGAGTTGAATACGTCCAGCAGTACTACGTCGGTCAACATGACGGCCAGCAGAATGCACATGATTTCGGCAAAGTAGAAGTGCTCGGGCTGGTAGATGCCGTGCCGGGCAATGTCCATCATACCGTTGGACAGGGAAGCGCCAATGAATATACCAATACCGGCTATGAAAAGAATGGTTTTAAACGAAGCGGCCTTGGCGCCTACCGCAGAGTTCAAAAAGTTAACTGCATCATTACTGACTCCGACTATCAGATCGAAAACAGCTAGTACAAAGAGGAAGATGATAATGCATAAATAAATAGTCTCCATAATAAATATATGTGTATGTTGTTTCCGGCTGCAAAGGACGGGATTTGACGTTGCAGGGAGGTGTCATACATGTTACATTTATGTTACAATCATCTTTCTTTTGTCTCGTAATCGTCTTTCTTTTGTCTTGAAACAAAAGAAAGAAGCAAAGAAAAATTCAAGGCTGACTTTTTTCTCCTACTCGCTCCCTGCACTGCGCTAAAGGGCAGAAACTCGCTACGCTCAAACAGTCTGCCCTTTTTGACGCTCCGTTACGGGGGCTCGCTTGACGGAGAAAAAAGTAGGCCGGAGGGGCGTGCGGGGTGGGCGTTGTGGGGGAGGTTGCATGAGATGTCGGTGTGGTTGTTGCGAGGGAAGCCATGTAGTAAGGGCGTATAACGGGGGATGTGCAGCGGGAACGTTGCGGGAAGGCCGTGTGGGGCGTTGTAAGTTGCAGGACACGGGTATGGGATTCTTATGTTAGTTAATTAGTTGGTTGTTTTTTAGTTATTTGTTTTGTTTAACCAGTCATAGAAGGTGTATTGGGCTCGTACAGCGGGGGTGCCGGGCGCTCTTTTTTTGAATATATTTCGCAGGTTGTCGTCTACCCAGCAGGCTTTTTGGTTGTCGGCGAGCTGGATATTAAGCATTTCGATGAGGCTGTCACGCAGGTCGGGGGCGAGAATGGGGGTGATGGCTTCGATGCGGCGGTAGAGGTTACGACGCATCCAGTCGGGGGAGCCCATGAAGACTTTGGGTTTGCCGTCGTTGCCGAAGTACCAGATACGGGCGTGTTCGAGGAAACTGTCTACAATAC
>ERZ650305.879-NODE-879-length-12107-cov-11.464985_pt1 | contig 12107 bp, 11 predicted proteins | sample MGYA00376241_ERZ650305 | MGnify/ENA primary metagenome ERZ650305 (study PRJEB26733, sample SAMN07839276) | wastewater metagenome | biome: urban; feature: artificial channel; material: waste water | place: USA: North Carolina | collected 2016-02-25 ... | reverse complement strand
TGCTTTGCTGGCCAGACATTCTGCACCGCCCAGCTTGGGCACAGCATTTGCTAAGAGTCGCTCACCAAACTCAGCGAAGCGCGCCTGGCCAGGCGCGCGGCGGACAGTACCAGCAGGACGACCAGGCCGCGCAACAAGGCCAGGAGGGTTTTGTGAGCGGCACTAAACGCCCGGTTATATCCATTACACCATCACGCCAAATGCCCACCTTCACGCTTTTCTCTGTACGCACCGGAGCCCGCCATGCTGCAAGATGACCTGCAAGCCGTCTGGCTGACGCTCAAGCTGGCCAGTGTGGTCACCCTGTTGCTGTTGCTGATCGGCACGCCGCTGGCCTGGTGGCTGGCGCGCACCCGCTCACGCGCGCGCGAACTGGTGGCCGCGCTGGTGGCCATGCCGCTGGTGCTGCCGCCGACGGTGATCGGCTTTTATCTCTTGCTGCTGATGGGGCCGCACGGGCCGGTGGGCCAGGCCATGCAGGCGCTGGGGTTGCCGCTGCTGCCGTTCACCTTTCCGGGGGTGGTGATTGCCTCGGTGTGTTATTCGCTGCCGTTTGTGGTGCAGCCCATCCAGAATGCGTTTGAGGCGATTGGCGAACGGCCGGCCGAAGTGGCCGCCACCCTGCGCGCCAGCCCGTGGGACACGTTCTGGCATGTGATGGTGCCGCTGGCGCGGCCGGGCTTTCTGACCGGGGCGATTCTGGGTTTTGCCCACACCATTGGCGAATTTGGCGTGGTGCTGATGATTGGCGGCAATATCCCCGGCGTCAGCCGGGTGGTGTCGGTGCAGATTTACGATCATGTAGAAGCCATGGAATACGCCCAGGCGCACTGGCTGGCCGGCGGCATGGTGGCCTTCAGCCTGACCGTGCTGCTGGCGCTGTACACCCTGAACCCCAGCACACGAGAACGCCGATGAGCCAGCTGCGCGCCCGTTTTTCCCTGTACCGCCCGGCCTTCAGCCTGGAGGTTGATCTGCACCTGCCCGGCCGTGGCGTCACCGCACTGTTTGGCCCATCCGGCTCGGGCAAGACCACCTGTTTGCGCGCCATTGCCGGCCTGGAGCGCGTGCCAGGCGGCCATGTCAGCCTGGGCGAGCAGGTCTGGCAGGATGACCGCCACTTCACCCCGCCGCACCAGCGCGCACTGGGCATGGTGTTTCAGGAAGCCAGCCTGTTTGCCCACCTGAACGCCCGCGACAATTTGCTGTTTGGCTACCGACGCACGCCGGCCCATGAGCGGCGCTTTGGCGAAGAAGAAGTGGTCGAGCTGCTCGGCATCGGCGGCCTGTTGTCGCGCAAGCCGCACCAGCTATCTGGCGGCGAGCGCCAGCGGGTGGGCATTGGCCGCGCGCTGCTCACCTCGCCGCAACTCCTGCTGATGGACGAACCGCTGGCGGCGCTGGACTTGCGGCGCAAACAGGAAATCCTGCCCTATCTGGAAAAAGTCACCACCCAACTGGAAATCCCGGTGCTCTACGTCAGCCACGCGCCAGACGAAGTCGCCCGGCTGGCCGACCATATGGTGGTGCTGGATCAGGGCCGGGTGCTGGCCAGCGGCGCGCTGAACGATGTGCTGGGCCGGGTGGATGTGCCGGCGGTGTTTGCCGACGACGCCGGCACGGTGCTCAGCGTCACCCTGGCCTCGCACGAAGACGACGCGCTCAGCCGGCTCAGCTTTGCCGGCGGGGATATTTATGTGGCGCAACAGCCACAGCCGGTGGGCGCCCAACTGCGCTGCCGGGTGCACGCCCGCGACATCAGCCTGAGCCTGTCCGCCGCCACCGACGACAGCATTCTTAACCGGGTGACCGCACAGATCGAAGCACTGGCCCCCGCGCCAACGCCTGGCCATGTGCTGGTGCGGCTGAACGCGGGCGGCGCGCCGCTGTTGGCGCGGGTGACGCAACGCTCGGCGCGCGCGCTGAACCTGGCGCCCGGTATGACGGTATTCGCCCAGATCAAGGCGGTGGCGCTGCTGGATTGAGCATGGCGCGCATCCACCGAATCGCGCCACTTAAAATGGCGCGATTCGCCATCACCCGGAACAGAACCCATGCCACAGCCCCGCCATCCACACGCTTGGCGCGCACGTGGCCTCACCTGATAAAAAAACCCGGCGCAAGGCTTGACAAACCCAAAACACCCCCGTAATATTGCGCTCTCTTTTACGTGGCTATGTAGCTCAGTTGGTTAGAGCACAGCACTCATAATGCTGGGGTCACTGGTTCAACTCCAGTCATAGCCACCAAAGATTCCAAGCCCGTCGCCTCAGCGACGGGCTTTTTGCATTGTCGCCCGCCCGCCGCCGGATGGCTTGGGGTATCATGGCGGGCTGTTTAGCCACCCTGTCACCCAGACGGATTCCCGTGAGCAAGAAAGTCTTTATCAAAACCTTCGGCTGCCAGATGAACGAGTATGACTCGGCCAAAATGCTGGATGTGCTGGGGGCCAGCGAAGGCGCTGTCCGCACCGACACCCCGGAAGACGCCGACATCATTCTGTTCAACACCTGTTCGGTGCGCGAAAAAGCCCAGGAAAAAGTGTTTTCCGACTTGGGCCGCGTGCGCGAGCTCAAGCTGCAACGCCCTGATCTGGTGATTGGCGTGGGCGGTTGCGTGGCCAGTCAGGAGGGCGAGGCAATTGTCAAACGCGCGCCCTTTGTCGATGTGGTGTTTGGCCCGCAAACCCTGCACCGCCTGCCGGACATGCTGCGCGCGCGCAGCGACAGCGGCCGCGCCCAGGTGGATATTTCCTTCCCGGAAATCGAAAAATTCGACCATCTGCCGCCAGCGCGGGTGGAAGGCGGCGCGGCGTTTGTCTCCATCATGGAAGGCTGCTCGAAATACTGCACCTTCTGTGTGGTGCCCTATACCCGTGGCGAAGAAGTCTCGCGTCCGCTGGACGATGTGCTGGTGGAAATCGCCGGCCTGGCGCAACAGGGGGTAAAAGAAATCACCCTGCTGGGCCAGAACGTCAACGCCTATCGCGGCCTGATGCACGACGGTGAAATCGCCGACTTTGCCCTGCTGCTGGACTATGTGCACGAGATTCCCGGCGTGGAGCGCATCCGCTTCACCACCAGCCATCCGCGCGAATTCACCGACCGCATCATTGACTGCTACGCGCGCCTGCCCAAGCTGGTGTCGCATCTGCATCTGCCGGTGCAATCCGGCTCGGATCGGGTGCTGGCGGCGATGAAGCGCGGCTACACCGTACTGGAATATAAATCCATCATCCGCAAGCTGCGCGCAGTGCGCCCGGACTTGTGCCTGAGCTCGGATTTTATTGTCGGCTTCCCCGGCGAAACCGAGGCAGACTTTGACGCCACGCTGAAGCTGGCCAAGGACCTGGCTTTTGATTTCAGCTTTGTGTTCATCTACAGCCCGCGCCCCGGCACGCCGGCGGCCAATCTGCCGGATGACATTGCGCACAGCGAGAAGGTGCGCCGGCTGGAGGCGCTGAACGAGGTGATCGAAGCCGAGGGCCTGCGCATCAATCAAAGCATGGTGGGCACGGTGCAGCGCGTGCTGGTGGAAGACATCTCGCGCCGCGACGCCGAGGTGCTGGCGGCGCGCACCATGAACAACCGGGTGGTGAACGTGCCCGGCCTGCCGCGCCTGTTGCGCCAGATGATCGACGTGCGCATCACCGAGGCTTACCCCCATTCGCTGCGCGGAGAAATCGTCACCCGCGAAAGCATTGGCTGAGCGCGCCATGTCCCTGAGCCAACGCATTCAATTCACCCCGGTGGACAACGCCCGCCTGCAAAACCTGTGCGGCCCGCTGGACGAAAACCTGAAACAGATCGAAACCGCGCTGGATGTCAGCATCGCCCGGCGCGGCGAAGGCTTCAAGGTGGTGGGCGCGCGCGCCGCCGACGCGGTGACCGCGCTGGAGATGTTCTACCTGCGCGCCGAGCGCCAGCCGCTGGAGGTCGAAGACATCCAGCTGGGCTTGGTCGAGTTTCAGCGCACGCCGCCCGAGGCGGTCGACGAGGGCGTGCCGGTGCTGATGACCCGGCGCGGCGACCTGCGCGGGCGCACCCAGCGCCAGAACCACTATCTGAGCGCCATCCAGAACCACGACATCACCTTTGGCATCGGCCCGGCCGGCACCGGCAAAACCTATCTGGCGGTGGCCAGCGCGGTGGACGCCATGGAGCGCGACGCGGTCAAGCGCATTGTGCTGGTGCGCCCGGCGGTGGAAGCCGGCGAAAAACTGGGCTTTCTGCCCGGCGATCTGGCGCAGAAAGTCGATCCCTATCTGCGCCCGCTGTACGACGCGCTGTATGACCTGATGGGCTTTGACCGGGTGAGCAAGCTGTTTGAAAAAAACCTGATCGAAATCGCCCCGCTGGCGTATATGCGCGGCCGCACGCTGAACCATGCCTTTATTATCCTGGATGAGGCGCAGAACACCACGCCCGAGCAGATGAAGATGTTCCTCACCCGCATCGGCTTTGGCTCCAAGGCGGTGATCACCGGCGACGTCACCCAGATCGACCTGGCCCGCCACCAAAAGAGCGGCCTGATTGAAGTGGAAAAAATCCTCAATCAGGTGCGCGGCATTTGTTTTCACCATTTTCAAAGCGACGACGTGGTGCGCCATCCCCTGGTGCAAAAAATCGTTGACGCTTACGACCGCTGGCAAGCCGCCAGCCCGGATACCCACGCATGAAACTCGCCAAGACTGTTTACCGCCCCCGCCCGCGCCAGCTCGATCTGGACGTGCATTACGCCGTGCCGCTGATCGGCCTGCCCAGCCCCGAGCAGTTCTCGCGCTGGGTGGCCGCTGCGCTGCGCAATGGCCCGCGCCTGGCGCAAATCGGCCTGCGCGTGGTGGATGAGGCCGAAGGCCGCGAGCTGAACCACGGCTATCGCGGCAAGGACGCCGCCACCAATGTGCTGAGCTTTGCCCTGAACGAAGGCGAAGACAGCCCGGCCGATTTGCCGCTGTTTGGCGACATCGTGCTGTGCGCGCCAGTGGTGGCGCGTGAGGCCGCCGAGCAAGGCAAGACCCTGCACGCCCATTACGCCCATCTGACCGTGCATGGCGTGCTGCATCTGTGCGGCCACGACCATGAGGACGACAGCGAGGCCGAAGCGATGGAAGCGCTTGAAACTGTCATCCTGGCAAGGTTAGGATACGACAACCCTTACGCCGAATCGGCTGACTGAACCTCACACTATGGACGAAGCTGGCAGTAAACCATCCTGGCTGGAGCGCCTGTCGGCGCTGCTGATGCGCGAACCGGAAGACCGCGAAGAGCTGATCGAACTGCTGCACGCGGCGTTTGAGCGCAATCTGCTCGACGCCGACGCCCTGGGCATGATCGAGGGCGTGTTGCAGGTGGGCGAGTTATCGGTGCGCGACATCATGATTCCGCGCAGCCAGATGGATGTGATCCGCGTCAGCGAATCGGTGGCGCATTTCCTGCCCTTCGTGCTGGACACCGCGCATTCGCGCTTTCCGGTGATTGGCCGCGACAAGGACGATGTGCTGGGCATCCTGCTGGCCAAAGACCTGCTGCGCTACTTTGCCGACCCGGATGCCTTTGACCTGCGCGACAGTCTGCGCCCGGCGGTGTTCATCCCCGAATCCAAACGCCTGAACGTGCTGCTGAAAGAATTCCGCAGCACGCGCAACCACATGGCCATCGTGGTGGACGAATACGGCGGCGTGGCCGGGCTGGTGACCATCGAAGACGTGATCGAGCAAATCATCGGCGACATCGAAGACGAATACGACTTTGACGAAACCGAGAGCAATATCATCCGCGACCACAGCGGCCGCTACCGGGTGAAGGCGCTGACCGAGATCGAAGACTTCAACGCCGCGCTGGGCGTGGCCTTTGCCGATGACGAATACGACACTATCGGCGGGCTGGTGGTGTCGCGCTTTGGCCATCTGCCCAAGCGCGGCGAGAGCATCGACCACGCCGGCCTGCGCTTTCAGGTGATCCGCGCCGACAGCCGGCGCATTCACTCCCTGCTGGTCGAACGCCTGCCTGAGGCAGACACGACCGAGCAACCAGCCCCTGCCGCATGAAACTCCCTGATTCGCGCGCCAGCCACTGGCTGCTGACCGTCGCCAGCGGCGCACTCAGCGTGCTGTGCTTTGCCCCATTCCGCCAGTTCTGGTTGATGCCGCTATTGCTGGCGCTGCTGTTCAGCTTGGCCTTGGCACAACCGCGCGCGCGCCAGGCCGCCGGCTTGGGCGCGCTGTGGGGGCTATCCGCCTACACGGCCAATTTCTACTGGATTTATATCAGCCTGCACGACGTGGGCGGCATGCCCGCCTGGCTGGCGCTGCCGATGACGCTGCTGCTGCCGGCTTATCTCTGCCTGTACCCTGCCTTGGCGCTGGGACTGGCTCACCGGCTGGGTGCGGAACGGGCGTGGTGGACCTTGCCAGCGTTGTGGACACTGAGCGAATGGCTGCGCGCGACGGTGATGACCGGCTTTCCCTGGGGCAATATCGGCTACAGCCAGATTCCGGAAGGCCCGCTGGCCGGCTGGGCGCCAGTGGGTGGGGTGTATCTGGTGGCGGCCTGGGTGGCTTTGAGCGCTGCCGCGCTGGCGCACGGCGCGCGCCATGGCCTGCGCCGCGCCGCGCCGGCCATGGCGCTGGGCGTATTGGTCTGGCTGGCGGGCATGGGCCTGAAAACAGTATCCTGGACCGAGGATGCAGGAGAGCTGGACGTCGCGCTGCTACAAGGCAATATCGCCCAGGAAATGAAATGGCGGCCAGAAACTTTTGCCCACACCTTGCAGACCTATCAACAGCTGCTTGATCAATATCCCGCCCGGGTGGTGATTCTGCCGGAAACCGCCATTCCGCTGTTTGCCGATCAGGCTCCGCCTGGCGTGCTGGCCTGGCTGGCCGACAGCGCGCGCGCGCAGGGCAGCGAGTTGGTGACCGGCATTCCCTACCAGGATCCGCAACACGCAGAACGGTATTACAACGCCGTGCTGGCGCTGACCTCGCCACAGCCAGTATACGGCAAGGATCATCTGGTGCCATTTGGCGAATTTGTACCGCTCCCCTGGCTGACCGGCTGGGTATATCGCTACCTGAACATGCCACTGGCAGGTTTTAGCTCGGGCGGTGCAGTGCAAGCACCCATGCAGTTGGCCGGCCACCGGCTGGCGTTCAACATCTGCTATGAAGACAGCTTTGGCGATGAGCTGCGCGCAGGCGCGCGGCAAGCAGAAGCCTTGGTGAACCTGAGCAATCTGGCCTGGTTTGGTCATTCCACCGCCGCCGACCAGCATTTGCAGCTGTCGCAAACCCGTGCACTGGAAACCGGCCGCCCGATGCTGCGCGCCACCAACACCGGCGCCACCGCCGTGGTGCGCGCCGATGGCAGCGTGCAGGCGCGACTGGCGGACTTCACCACGGGCGGCTTGCGCGCCCGAGTGGAAACCCGGCGCGGGCAGACACCCTACCTGCGCCTGGGCGATCTACCTATCTTGCTGGCCAGTTTGCTGGTGTTGGCATTGGCCATCTGGCGACGCCTGCGCGGCTAAGCGTCGCTCACAAAACCCAGCGCAGCGCTCTTGGCCAGGCACGCAGCCACAGACATGCAGTCATACAGCAAGGCTGCGCAACGACGCCAGAGAAGTTTTGTGAGCAACACCAAGCTGACTTTCCTGACATCAGCATCAGCCAACATCCATAGGTTCAAGCTCACGGTGTAGCACCTGGTACACCAGGCAACACACCGCTCTTTATGACTGCCGCCAGCCATCTGATGGCGGCGGCGTTGTTCTCCCTTGCCCCGGGAGTTTTATTCAGGAGCATCATGAAGCATTTTACTTTTTCTTTTGTGTTCACCGCCGTGGCGCTGGCCTTGGTGGGCATGTGGGGATTTCATCTGAATGGCGTCAGCGGCGCCTTGGCGGCGGTGACGCTGGCGGCGGTGCTGGCTGCCATGGAGGTGTCGCTGTCGTTTGACAACGCCGTGGTGAACGCAGGCGTGCTGAAAACCATGAACCACTTCTGGCGGATGATGTTCCTGACCGTGGGCATTCTGGTGGCGGTGTTCGGCATGCGCCTGGTGTTCCCGATCGTGATTGTGTCGGTGGCGGCGGACATCGGCATGGTGGACGTGGTGAAAATGGCGCTCTCGCAGCCAGACGAATACGCGGCGCGGCTGACCGCCCACCATGCCGAAGTCTCGGCGTTTGGCGGCATGTTCCTGCTGCTGGTGTTTCTGAATTACTTTTTTGATGACGAAAAACAAACCCATTGGTTTCACTGGCTGGAAAGCCGGCTGGGCGGGCTGGGGCGGATTGACGCCATCAGCGTGCTGGTGGCGCTGCTGACGCTGATGGGCACGCTGCAATGGGTTGAGCCCAGCCATCAGTTTGTGGTGTTGATGGCCGGCGTATGGGGGATTTTGACCTATTTGCTGGTGGATTGCCTGGCGGCGCTGCTGGAACACGACGAAGACAGCGGCCATGGCCAGGTGGTGCGCCGCGCCGGGCTGGGGGCGTTCATGTATCTGGAAGTGCTGGACGCTTCGTTCTCGTTTGACGGCGTGATTGGCGCGTTCGCCATCACCAAAGACATCGTGATCATCATGTCCGGCCTGGGCATTGGCGCCATGTTCGTGCGTTCGATCACCATTTATCTGGTGGAAAAAGGCACGCTGGACGAGTATGTGTTTCTGGAGCACGGCGCCCACTACGCGATTGGCGCGCTGGCGCTGATCATGCTGGCGTCGATGAAGTGGCACATCCCCGAGCTGCTCACCGGCTTGATTGGCATTGCCTTGATTGTGCTGTCGGTATGGTCGTCAATCCGTTATAGCAAGACGCAAGCCGCCAACTGAGCACGGAACCACCGGAATCAGACGGGCAACGGTGGTGGGCTATAACAGGTGGCGCGATTGCGGCCAGCCGCCTTGCTGACATACATGGCGGCATCGGCCGCGGCCACCAGGTCCTGCAAGATACGGCCATGCGCTGGCGCGTGGGCAATGCCGATGCTGGCGGAGATCTGGAAGCTGCGCCCATCCACTTCAAAAGGCATGCTCAGTTGCTGATTCAGGCGGCCAGCCACCCGTTCCGCCAACGCGGGCAAGGCTGGCGCACTCAGCACCACAACAAATTCGTCGCCGCCATAGCGGCCGACAATATCGGTTGGCCGCACCGATTGCTGAATGCGCCGGGCGGCTTTAATCAGGATCTGGTCACCGGTCTGGTGCCCTTGCGCGTCATTGATGTCCTTGAAATGATCCAGATCGACAAACAGCACAGCCAGGGGTAAGGCATGCTCCAGCGACTGTGCCAGTAATTCATTGAAGCAAGCGCGGTTATACAGGCCGGTCAGCTCATCATGGCTGGATAAATAACGCAGCTTGTGGGCATGGGCATGGCTGTCGGTCAAGTCGTGCTGCACCAGCACCACGGTATCCGCACTGTCGGTCAGGCGCTGCACGGTCAGTTGATAGACGCGCGGCTGCCCATCGGCATCAAACAGGCTGAGTTCTTCGGGAGGGGCGTGCGTCTGGCTGCCCTGCAATACCCGCGACAGCTTGGCCAGCCAGCTTTCCGTCACCGGGCGATCCCCCGCGCGAGTACGATACAACGACAACAAGCTGTCATGGTCGTGCTGCTCGCCGGTAAAACGGCGCCATTCCGGATTGCCATGCAGCGGAAACCCGCCGCGCCCCAGCACCACCACCGCATCCGGCAGGCTGTCGATCAGTTGGGCCAGACGAGACACCTCTGCCTGGGTACGGGCCTCCATGGAACGAATGGCGCTGAAGCGCTGGCGTACCATCATCAGCGTGGCGGCCAACAGGCCGGCCAGCAGCGGCAAGAATACCCAAAGCGACATCTGCAAATTACTGCGCCAGTCGGCCAGCACGCGCGCACGATTTTCTGCGGCCACCACCACCACTGGCATGCGACGGGCAGCACGATAACTTTCCAGCACTGGCTCACCCAGACGCAGACGTTCAGCGGCAGGGCCGATTTCCCGCGCAGCCAGTTGTACGCCAAAGCGATCCTGGCGTTCCACCGTGGTCAGCCACTGGCCGCTGCCGTATGCAAACAGTGGTACGCCGTCATAGCGATAGACCTCCAGGCGACCTTCGCCCAGCAAATCCAGTCGGGAAAAATAATTGCGGAATGTCTCAGGCGACAAGGTAGCCACCGCCCACCATTGTTCGCCTTCTAGCTCAAGTGGCATGGCCGCGAGGACAAAACCCGGAGCATCACTGATCACAACCTTGCCTGCCTCAGCAAGATCACGCCCAGGATAGGCCTGAGAGAGCCACATCAGCGCACCGCGCTGCGGGGCTTCCGGCAGCAACAAACCCAGATTGGCAGGCTCGGAGCTGGCCACCACGCGACCATCAGTGCGGACCAGCGAAACACTGCGCACATTCGGCACACCTTGCAAACCGGCCTTGAGCAAGGCTTGTGCCTGCCCGCCCAGACGGGCACTGGCCGGCAGCTGTTCCCACTGGCTGGCCCGATCCATTAACAGCAGGCGGGTTTGCTCCAGCGCCTGTGAGAGATAATCCTCGGCCACCATCGCCCCGACATCCAACTGGCGGGCATGGGTGTCGATCGTCTGCCGATAGTCCCTTGAAATGCCCCAGGCCAGCAAGCCAATACCCGAACAGGCAAAGATGGCCAGCAGAATATACAGCATGCGGTTGGCGCGACCGGTAATGTCGCCATCAAAGGCACGCCCTCCCCAGGAAAACTCCGACTCGCTCACTGAGCATCCCTGACAATCGGTTGCAAATCATAGCGCTGTGCCAACAGGCGCAGGCGGCCGGAGCGTTGCTGATTGCGCACAAACTGGTTCAGCGTACCCAGCCAGGCCGGCTGGCCCGGGGCAATGGCATAGGCGTAATTCACCACATGAAACGGCTTGTCCGGGGCGATGATCCGCACCCAGTCATGGTCTTTGACCATGCGGCGTGTAAATGGATAATCCGACATGAACACATCGGCACGTCCGGATTCCACCTCGCCCTCGCGAGTGGCTGGTGGCGCCACCACCAGCAGCCTGGCTGCATGCAGGCGCTCGCGCATCAGCGGTTCGTGAAAAGTCCCGGCGGCCACGGCCACCACTCGACCAGGGCGATCAATGTCCAACCAGGACTGGACATTGACATTGCTGCGGCTGGCCACTGCATAGACATCGCTGAACATATGCGGCTGGGTGAAATCCATCACAGCCTGACGGGCAGGTGTCACGGCCACGGCAAACATGCCAACGTCGCAGCGATTACCCAGCAGATCGTCCTTGAGCTTGGCAAAATTGCTGTCGATGAATTTCAGCGAGACATTTTGCTGGGTAGCCAGATCACGCGCCATGTCGGCATCTACCCCCGCCACCGCACCAGACTTGGGATTGCGGTAGGAGATGCCATAGTATTCCGGCCAAATGCACACCCGCAGCTCACCCCGTGCCTTGATGTCATGCAGGCGGTCTGCCGCCAGCACCAGGCTGCCGTGCAGCAACAGACCCAGCGCAATAAAAAATGCTTTCATGCTCAATCCGGTGACCTTGTCGGCCAGGAAAAAACCACACCATGCGCCGGTCCACTCCCAGTCGAAACCTGCTGGCCCGGCCGGCGCGCCGCCGCAGACACTACCGCAGCCAGCCCGCAGACACAACCATTGTCAGAGATTTTTGTGAAGGCGAGCAAAACCTGCGATACATGCTGTGAATACAGTGTGCCATCTGATCACAGCAACACAATGACAGGCCAGACAAAAGCCTGCTGATAGTAGCCAACTGGTCGCAGCAGATAAAACAAAACCCCGCCAAGGCGGGGTTTTGTTTATGCCAGAGTCGAATCCGACTTAAGCCTCGGCTTCGTCAGCCAGCTCAACAGCTTCGACATCCGGGCGGTCCACCAGCTCAACCAGAGCCAGCGGCGCATTGTCGCCCTTGCGGAAACCGCATTTCAGGATGCGCAGATAGCCGCCGTTGCGGGTGGCGTAACGCGGACCCAGCACGTCGAACAGCTTGACCACGATCTGACGGTCGCGAGTGCGATCGAAAGCCAGGCGACGGTTGGCCAGCGACGGCTTCTTGCCCAGGGTGATCAGCGGTTCTGCGACACGGCGCAGTT
>ERZ650305.872-NODE-872-length-12147-cov-3.179375_pt1 | contig 12147 bp, 9 predicted proteins | sample MGYA00376241_ERZ650305 | MGnify/ENA primary metagenome ERZ650305 (study PRJEB26733, sample SAMN07839276) | wastewater metagenome | biome: urban; feature: artificial channel; material: waste water | place: USA: North Carolina | collected 2016-02-25 ... | reverse complement strand
CTTCGACCAAGTGGACACGGTCATTACCGATGATGGACTAGACCCCGATTCGGTTGGGAAAACAAGGGATTTGGTTAAAGAGCTCGTGCTGGCGCACCAGACCGAGCCTATTCAGGAAGGTGAATAACCATAATGAGTGAATTCGCAAACTACACTCCGGGAGAGTACGCGAAGGAACACATTCGCATCACGCCGACCACGCTCGCCGATGGCCGCGCTTTCTTCTACCTCGACGATGATCCGGAATATGTTTCCGGCGCGAAGACGCGCGAACTGAACGATCCTCGTCAGCTGGCATACCGCTTCTCCAACCAGCTCAACGCAGCCGGTGAGGAAGTGCCGTACGCCGCTCCGGAAATGCGTCGCGATCCACTGACCGGCGATTGGATTCCGATGGCGACCGCACGTATGAACCGTCCGATCACCGCCGGTCCGGGCGCGACGGCCAAAGGCAATCCGCTGGCCGCGCGCAAGCCGGGCGATCCGTACCAGGACGGCGAAGTGCCGGACACCGACTACAACGTGGTCGTGTTCGAAAACCGCTTCCCGTCGATGGTTCGCGTGCCGGGCCGTTCCGAAGCCGTGGAATACGTCAACGGTAACCCGCTGTGGGAGAAGAAGCTCGCTGCAGGCCGCTGCGAAGTGATCTGCTTCGACCCGGATGAAGACGGCCTGCCGGCGGACCTGCCGGTCTCCCGCCTGCGCACCGTCGTGGAAGCATGGGCGTTCCGTACCGCCGAAATCTCCAAGATGGAGGGTATCGAGCAGATCTTCCCGTTCGAGAACCACGGCCAGGAAATCGGCGTCTCCCTGGCGCACCCTCACGGCCAGGTCTACTGCTATCCGTTCATCGCACCGAAGATGGAAGCCGAACTCAAGCAGACCGAAGCCTACCATGAGAAGACCGGCGGCAACCTGCTCAAGGATCTCATGAACTCCGAAATCGAGGCCGGGGAGCGCATCGTCATGCGCAACCACAGCTGGGTGGCCTACGTGCCAGCAGCAGCCCGCTGGCCCCTCGAGGTGCATGTGGCCCCGGTGCGCGACGTGCTCACCCTCGACGAGCTCAACGACCAGGAACGTTGGGATCTGGCCGTCATGTACTCCACCCTGCTCAAGCGCGGCAACGCGTTCTTCGACAAGGGCGACGGCAAGGGCATGGACCTGCCATACATCGCAGCATGGCACCAGGCTCCGATCCACGACGCACGCCGTGAAAACTACCGCCTGAATCTGCAGTTCTTCTCGTTCCGCCGCGCAGCCAACAAGATCAAGTATCTGGCCGGATCCGAATCCGGCATGGCCGCATGGGTTTCCGACACCACGCCGGAACTCATCGCCAAGCGCTTCCACGAGCTCGGACCAATCGATATCGAAGGCTGAAAGCCAATAAAACCCAAAGGACAAAACACCAATGACTGCTGTTGAATTCATTGAGCCGCTCTCGCACGACGAGGGTGTGAAGAACGCGACCGACCTGTTCCGCGCCACCTACGGTGAGGAACCGGCTGGCGTATGGGCCGCACCGGGCCGTGTGAACCTGATTGGCGAACACACCGACTACAACGCGGGCCTGTGCCTGCCGATCGCACTGCCGCACCGCACGTTCATCGCGCTCAAGCCGCGTGAAGACACCAAGGTGCGCGTGGTTTCCGACGTTGATTCCGGAAACGTTACCGAAGCCGACCTTGATGGTCTGCAGGCCGGTGGTGTGGAAGGCTGGGCCGCCTACCCGGTAGGCGTTGCCTGGGCATTGCGCGAAGCCGGCTTCGATGCGGTGCAGGGCTTCGACGCGGCATTCTCCTCCTGCGTGCCGCTCGGATCCGGTCTGAGCTCCTCCGCAGCCATGACCTGCTCCACCGCCTTGGCGCTGGATGACGTGTATGGTTTGGGTTATGGCGCATCCGATGCCGGTCGTGTGACGCTGATCAACGCCGCCATCAAGTCGGAAAACGACATGGCGGGTGCGTCCACCGGTGGTCTCGATCAGAACGCATCCATGCGCTGCACTTTCGGCCATGCGTTGCGTCTTGATTGCCGTCCAGAGCTGAGCCCGCTGGAGAACGTCTCCCAGCAGGAATTCGATCTCGACAAGTACGGTCTGGAACTGCTGGTGCTTGACACTCAGGCTCCGCACCAGCTCAACGACGGCCAGTATGCCCAGCGTCGCGCCACTTGCGAGAAGGCCGCCGAAATCCTCGGCGTGGCCAACCTGCGTGTGGTCGCCGACAGCATCGCCAAGTCCGACGATCCGTTCCAGGCGCTCAAGGAAACGCTCGACAAGCTGGAAGACGACACGATGAAGAAGCGCGTGCGCCACGTCATCACCGAAATCGCCCGTGTCAACTCCTTCGTGCGTGCCTTCGCCAACGGCAAGATCGACGAGGCAGGCCGACTGTTCAACGCGTCTCATGATTCGCTCGCTGCGGATTATGAAGTGACTGTGCCCGAGCTGGATATTGCCGTGGATGTGGCTCGTGTCAACGGCGCGTACGGCGCACGTATGACCGGCGGCGGCTTTGGCGGCTCCATCATCGCGTTGGTGGACAAGGGTCGTTCCCAGGAAGTCGCTCAGAAGATCGCCGACGAATTCGAAAAGCAAGGCTTCCACGCACCGCGCGCGCTTGCCGCGTACGCGGCGAAATCCGCTTCACGCGAGGCATGATAATAAATCACAATGCTAAATGGCGGGTGTCTTCCCTATACTTGGGTAGTCACCCGCTTTTTGTATACGACCAGGGAGAGCCATGAACAAGGCAATCATCACCGTCGTCGGTCAGGACACCGTCGGCATCATCGCGCGAGTCTGCACCTACCTGTCCCAGCACAACGTCAACGTGCTCGACATCTCGCAGACCATCATCGACGGTTTCTTCAACATGATGATGATTGTGGATTATTCCAACGCCGACAAGGAATTCGGCGAGGTCGTGGACGATCTCGACAAACTTGGCGAGGAGATCGGCGTGCGCATCCGCTGCCAGCGCGAGGAGATCTTCACCAAGATGCACCGCGTCTGATCCGCGGCACACGTAAGCCATGCAAGCAACCGAAGCCACGAATCGTACCAATCGTAAGGAAAAACCATGCTGAATATCATGGAGGTCCACGAGACCAACAAGATGATCGAGCAGGAGAAGCTCGACGTGCGCACCATCACCATGGGCATCAGCCTGCTGGATTGCGCAGCCGACAGCGTCGACGAGGTCTGCGAGAACATCTACAACAAGATCACCACGTACGCCAAGGACCTCGTGTCCACCGGCCAGGCCATCGAACGCGATTTCGGCATCCCGATCGTCAACAAGCGCATCACTGTCACCCCGATTTCCCTGGTCGGCGCAAGCTCCTGCAAGAGCTCCGAGGATTTTGTCAAGATCGCACACGCACTCGACCGCGCGGCCAAGAAGGTCGGCGTCGACCTGATCGGCGGCTACTCCGCGCTCGTGTCCAAGTCCATGACCCCGGCTGAGGAAATGCTCATCCGCTCCCTGCCGCAGGCCCTGTCCGAAACCGACATCGTTTGCTCCTCCGTGAACGTGGGCTCCACCAAAACCGGCATCGACATGAACTCCGTCGAACTGCTCGGCCACATCGTCAAGGACATCGCGCACGCCACCGCAGACAATGATTCCTACGGTTGCGTGAAGTTCGTGGCGTTCTGCAACGCCCCGGACGACAACCCGTTCATGGCAGGCGGCTTCCACGGCGTGACCGAAGGCGACGCGGTCATCAACGTCGGCGTCTCCGGACCGGGCGTGGTCTCCCGCGCGCTCGACGAGGCCAAGGGCAAGGACTTCGAGTTCCTGTGCGAAACCATCAAGCGCACCGCGTTCAAGATCACGCGCGTCGGCCAGCTGGTGGCCCAGGAGGCCTCCCGCCGACTCGGAGTGCCATTCGGCATCATCGACCTCTCGCTCGCCCCGACCCCCGCCGTGGGCGACTCCGTCGGCGAAGTGCTGGAGAAGATCGGCCTCGAACAGGTGGGCGCCCCAGGCACCACCGCCGCGCTCGCCATGCTCAACGATCAGGTGAAGAAGGGCGGCATCATGGCGTCCTCCTATGTGGGCGGCCTGTCCGGCGCGTTCATTCCGGTCTCCGAAGACAAGAACATGATCGACGCGGCCAACAACGGCTGCCTGAAGATCGAAAAGCTTGAGGCCATGACCTGCGTATGCTCCGTCGGCCTTGACATGATCGCCATCCCCGGCGACACCCCGGTCGAGACCATCGCCGGCATCATCGCCGACGAGATGGCCATCGGCGTCATCAACAATAAGACCACGGCCGTGCGCGTGATTCCCGCCATCGGCAAGGGCGTGGGCGACTGCGTCGAGTACGGCGGCCTGTTTGGCCGTGCGCCCATCATGCCGGTGAACCCCAACGCCGGCACCGTGCTTGCCCACCGTGGTGGACGCTTCCCGGCACCGCTGAACTCGCTGAAGAACTAGCTGAGGGGGACTGGCGAGGAGCCCCGGGGAGGGCAAATATATAAGGTCGCCTGCTCGGACAGTCCTGACTCGCACGGAGAGCACATTAAGTGCTCTCCGGCTCGTGCGGAACTCGCGATCGACCTTATATATTTGCCCTCCCCGGGGCTCCCGCACAACGGGACCTCGGTTGGGTTCTATCCCTTTGGCAGTCGCTTCGCTTCTGCCCTACTTTGCTGGTATGGCGGTTTGGCGTTGGATCGGTTCTTTCTGATATATGCTGGTTGCGGCTCTTCTTTTGGGAGGAGTCGCTTTTTTGTTGCTAGGAGGTTGGCCCGTGGTTGATGGGGATGCTCGCTCTGAGCTGCTTTCCACAGATTGGAACCAGGAATGGATGCGTCTGCAAGCTAATCGGCGGCGGGCTGATGACTCTTTTGAGTGGGACAAAAGGGCTCGGCATTTTCGGCCGTTGGAGACTGCCCCGTATGCCCGGGACTTTATGAAGCTGTTGGCGTTAAAGCCTGGTGAATCCGTGCTGGATATGGGGTGCGGGGCTGGGTCGATTGCTATTCCGCTTGCGCAAGACGGGCATTCCGTGATTGCTGCCGACTTCTCTCCTGCCATGTTGGGCACGCTTGATGCCGGCATTGAGTATTACGGGCTCGAAGATCTTATTACGCCGCTTGAGCTTGCTTGGGATGATGATTGGGATTTGGTTGGACCGGTCGCGAAAGCGGTGGATGTTGCCTTTGCCAGTCGGTCGGTTACGACGACCAATCTAAAAGATGCGCTTGCCAAGCTTGATCGAACGGCTCGTCGGCGTTGCGCTGTCACGATGGTCGCCAACTCCAGCCCGCGCTATGATCTGCACTTGATGAACGCCATTGGTGCCTCCGTTACCTGCAGCAATGGCTTTGTGTACGCCTTCAACATCCTCATTCAGATGGGTGCGTTGCCGCAGGTTACGTACTTTGAATCGCCTCGTCGCGATACCTTCGATAACCTTGAAGCGGGCGTAGCAGATTTTTCCCGCATGCTTGAGCATGGCAACGAGGATAAGGTCGACCGTCTGCGCGACTACATCGCCCAGCACATGATCGAGAATCCCCATGCCGGTGAGCCGGGCTCCAAGGGCGTGCCGCAGGGGCGCTATATGCTCGACCACGTCCGTAAGGTCCGTTGGGCGTTTATTGCATGGGAGCCGGTCTCTGCGCCCAGCTCATAGCCTGTTCGCAGCCCGCACCGCCCACTCACTCGGCATCCGCATTCTTTTTGAACTGGGCAAACGCGCTCCACACCGCGCCGTTCCTGCGCTATCGTGGGACAGCTCACGTAGATTAAGGCCCCGTCGCGGGGCGCCCCATACATAGAAAGCGAGAACCCATGGCACTGACAGGAGCCCAGGTCAAGCAGCTTCGCAGCATGGCCCATCACCTCAACCCCGCCATCATCATCGGCAAGTCCGATGTCAACGAGGGCACCGTCGAGCAGACGGTCGCCTACCTGGAGAAGCACGAGCTCGTTAAGTGCTCCGTGCTCGATGGCTCCAGTCTTTCCGCCCGCGAGGCCGCCGAGGAGCTCGCCGAGCGTTGCCACGCCGAGGTCGTCCAGGTTATCGGCCGCAAGTTCTCGCTGTATCGCGAGTCCTCGCGCAAGGACATCGAGAAGATCAAGCTCGTCTAAGAGCCAATGATCCGGCGAGCCAACACATAGCAAGCTTACGGGTGCCCAAGTACTTCGGGCGCCCGTTTTTTATCGCTCGACCAGCACGCGATTGAGCCGCCCCTCCACCAAGCGCTCGTATAGACGCCGCGTCTCGGGCTCGGGCACGCCATTGACCTGCTCCCTCAGATGGTGCATATGCCCGCTGTACAGCTCGACGATATCGCGCCGCCGCCCCGCCGCACTGTAGACACGCATGGCGCAGCGCACCATATCCTCACGCGCCGTTTCCTGCCGAAGCCCCGACTCCGCCAGCCAAATCGCCGACTGCAGATCGTTTTCTTCTAGAGCGGCATTTGCTCCCTTAATCATGCAATCGATGTACTTTGACTGCATAATGCGTCGCATACGCAAAAAGTAGGTGGGATTACAGCCATTGGGAACATACAGCGGTCCGGCATAAAGCTGCTCAATCTTAAGGCACAGCTCAACTAAATGGGGCCCGCGCGCACCCGTGCGATTTCCCAAAACCTCGCGGCTTATCTGGTCAAACAGCCGTACATCGGTCTTGACGTAGTCGCCGTTGAGTCCGATGCATTCATTTTGGATGAGCACACACGACTTGCCATCCGGCGTCGGTCCCAAAGCCGACCGCAAGCGCGATATCGTCGAGTACAGGTTGTTGCGGGCGCTATTGAACTCGGCATGGGGCCACAGCTCCATGGCCAGCGTCTCACGATCGACGAGCGCATCCATGCCCAGCGCAAGCCGCTCGGCAAGTGTCGCCGCCTTCTTGCGACGCCACATTTTGTCCGTGATGGGAAACCCGTCGCGCTCGGCGCGAAACGCACCAAACATGCGAATCTCGATATGGTCGATGGTATCAACGGCTTCAACCTCGCCGGCCTGGAACAGGCGCTCGCCCTCCCCTTCCAAATCGTCGCGCAGCGAGTACCGCGACAGTTCGCGCACGGGAAGCTTCTTGCGTATCCTGGCCGCCGGCTCGCCCAGACAATGCATGGCAAGGCGCGCAAAGAGCCGATACGATGGCTCTAGAATCCCCGCACGATTCATGGACATCCAGGCCGCAAGGTCGCTGTCTCGGCCCGCACAGGCCAAATGCAGCGCCACCATCCATGCTTCTGCACCACCAACCTGCGTCTGGCTTATATCGAGCAACTCCGCTTCCTCGCGCACCGAAACCATCGAGGTGTTACGCAGATATGCCGCGCGCTCCAGCAGCAATGCGTTATCGCGCATGTACGCAATCGACTCCTCGGCAAGTTTGAGCACTTGGACCGCACGGAACTTTGCATTAACCGGCCGTCCCTCTGCCAGCGACTGCCAGCCTTCTAGCAACAGCCCAAACAGCTGAATCTGGTTGTCGCGCATGCGCACGGCAAAACGATCGAGCTCGTTGAACGCCGCGTCGTCGGTTACCGGCAAGCCGGAAAGGAGCCGCCGTGCCGCCAACACCATACGCACCCAGATAGCCATCGCCTTAAGCCCACGTACGTCGAGTGCCTCCCGCACCACCGTCATCTCGTCGTCGCGCTCGTCGGTTCCCGCAAACGACCCGTCAAAAAGCTCCACCAGCATGCTATCGGCCCGTATAACAATCCCCGCGATGTCGAGCTCGCAGTCGTAGGCCTTGCTCGTTTTGAGCTGCTGTAGAACGCCGCCGTCATCTCCCCGCTCGGTCAGGCAGCGCTTGACCTCGATATGCGCAGACAACATATCGAGTGCGGTATGGGATGTCTCGATTTCTGGCACGGCCAGGTTCGTAGGAAGCCCAAGCCCGTTGTCCCCATAGCAAACAGCCGTCAGTGTCTGGGCCACCCTCCATGAAACAGGGTCTATTTCGCAGGCCGCCCGTTCGCCCCCGCGCTCGATGACCGATGCCATATAGCGAGCGAGCTTTGTATTGGACACGCTGACCGCTGCCAGATATACGCCGAGCGCCTCGGCAGGCGTTGGCTCTGGAGCCGGATCGTCGGCATCGATCGTGCCCAGCGCTGCTCGGCAGATATCGGCCCCGTGCCCCGTCAGAGCCAGATCGACCCCATACTGCCCAGCAAGTTCAAGGACCGCTTCACGGTCCAAAAAGGCGTCCGCCAGGCCCATCGCCGCATCGCATCGGCCCGCCTTAAGCAAAATCCGGGCCGCCCTCGGAACAAGTTCGGGGCGAACCTCGGCCACCAACTTACGCAAACGCAAGCGTCCGTTATCCTCCGTGCCCAGACACGTAAAACTCCGCTCGGCGGGATCCAAGCCAAAGATCGGGTAGTCGCGTACAAAGTAGGACTGGTCGACCATCGACAGCCTCACCCCGCAAGCCTCGAGTTCTGCGATATTGCCCTCGCCCATCAAAACCATGAGACATGCCACGCAAAACAGCGCATTATTGTCGAGCGAAGCCAGATCGACAAGTGCCGCGCCATATACGTTGACAATCTCGTTTTCGAGCAGACCGGCTACGTCGCCTTGGCCATACAGACCCGTCTGCAATGCCGAAACGAGCTCGGGCACGCCCTGCGTGAGCTGATAAAAGTCGAGCGATGTGCTGATCGAAAACGCCGATGCCCACGCCGAATACTCATAGGCATGCACCTTGAGCATTTGCGCATTGATCTTAACCGAGTCACCCAGCCCATGAATCAGCTGACGATTTGAAGGACGGCAGGAAATAAAGACCCCTACCCCCATAGCGCGCAGGCCGCGAATCCTGTCGATGAGGTCTTCGGTATCGTGCTGATCGAGGTTTGGCACATTATCAATCGCGATAAGGGAGTGCGGTTTGTCTTTGAGTTCTTCGGTAACCACCTCGAGCTGCATAAACACCTCGCGCCCAATGGCGCGATCGGCCTCGATAATCCGCACGGGGCCTCGCGTCGGGTCGCATTTAACCTCATGGGTGTACTGCAGCAGCACCGAGGTCTTCCCAAACCCGTCGGGCGCATAAAGAACCACGATGCCGGCCTTTCGGCCCTTGGCGAGAAGCTCATTCATCAAGCGTTCGCGTCGCACCATATAGCCACCGCCCAGCGGCATCAGCTCGAGGTCGTCCATACTGCCCAAATCGTTTACCATGCCCGCTCCTCAACTCGACCGTATGGACACTGTAACCGCAAGACCATACAAGCCGCGCTATGAATAGAGCGACCTTGTGTTTTAGGTTGTCTTTTGGTACGCAAGCGGCAAGTTTTTGTACAGCGAGGTCCGATTGTTATTAATCCCCCGACTAATCGGTCTTTAAGCAGGTAAATGAGCTTGTCAGCTTGTCCCATCTAAGCGGCAGTGTAACGCAGATGAACAAGGTTCAGCCATGTCATTCAACTCGCCTAGCACCCGCTACCGTCTACGACCTTCTAGTGGCATTTTTGCATAGAATCTGGTATAGAATGAATCAAGCTGTTGGGCATCCGGCGTTCGTCAAGCTTGCGGCAAGATTTTGGTCAAGTGGGCAAAAAGGGATAGCAAAAAGGCCCCCGCAAAGCGGAGGCCTTCGGCAAAGCTATGTCGAGGTGACGGGCTCGCGCTACTCGCAGAGCGAAAGGGCGGCCTCGTCGGCAACGACAACGCAGTTGGTGTGCAGCTGCAGGATCGAAGCCGGGCACTCGGGCGTAACCGGACCATAGCACATGTCATGCACGGCCTGAGCCTTGGCCTCGCCGTTGGCGACGACCAGGATCATGCGGGCATACATGATGGTCTGGGTACCCATGGTGTAGGCCTGACGGGGAACATCGTCGATGCTGTCGAACAGGCGGCTGTTGGCCTGAATGGTGCTCTCGGTGAGGTCGACGCAGTGCGTACCCTTGGAGAAGTGGTCATCGGGCTCGTTGAAGCCAATATGACCGTTATTACCAATGCCGAGCAGCTGCAGATCCGGGTAACCGGCGGCAGCGACGATCTTGTCGTACTCAGAGCAGGCAGCGGCGGCGTCGGGGTTGGAACCGTCGGGCACATGCGTGTTGTTCAGGTCGATGTTGATGTGATCGAAGAAGTTCTCACGCATGAAGTAGTGATAGCTCTGGGGATCGTCGTGCGAAAGGCCGCGATACTCGTCCAGGTTGTAGGTGCTGACCTCGGCAAAGTCGACGTCGCCCTTCTTGTACCAAGCAGCGAGCTGCTTGTAGGCACCGATCGGGGTGGAGCCGGTGGCAAGACCCAGCACGCAATCGGGCTTGAGGATAACCTGGGCCGAGATGATATTGGCGGCCTTGCGGCTCATATCCTCGTAGTCTTTAGCTTTAATGATCTTCATTACGCGTCCTTTCTCGTACAAGAGAGGCAAGGCTCCCCTTACAAGCACTTGCCCGCGGCCCGCGTCGGCCGCAACCAACGTGTGCGGCCACCAGGGCGAGGTCGCGTAATGTATGTGTCTCGTGTCTAGCCGCGTCGAGGCCCCTGCCCGTCCACGGTGACCCAAAGCTGTTTAGCCTCGGACGTTTCCCATCTTGCCACGGAGGGCGCCCTCTTTCAAGGGCGCCCTCCGTAAACGTGTTTGAATTGTAGGCTAATGGCCACGTGCACTTGCTAGCGCTCGCGAGCAACGATGAGCTGGTCCATCTCTTCGACATGCACGCCAACGGAGCCCTTGATGCTCGAGAACTCAACGGAGTTGCACACCAAGATGGGAACCGTCACATCGTAGCCCTCGGCAGCAATTGCCTCGCGATCGAACTCAATGAGCACATCGCCCTTATGGACGATGTCACCCACTTGCGCATGTACGGTAAAGTGCTTGCCCTCGAGCTGAACAGTGTCCAAACCAACGTGGATGAGCACGTCCAAGCCATCGACCGTGTTAAGCGCAACGGCGTGTCCCGTGGGAAAAATGGCCTCGACCTTGGCATCAGCCGGTGCAATCACACGCGTTCCGGTGGGCTGAATCGCCACGCCCTGGCCCAAAAGGCCGGTGGCAAACGTCTGGTCATTGACCTCGGAAAGCGGAATGACATCGCCCGAGATGGGAGCATCGAGCGTAAGGACTCGACCACGCATACCAAAAGACCTTAGGACTTTAGTGAACATGCTCCCCCTCGGACATACCAATCGACCAAAATAGCCTTAACAGTTTACCACTTGGCACCCGTTTTTGACCATTAGGGAAGTTCGCGCTTGACAACCTCGACGATGTCGTCGACAACGCGCTGGGTCAGCTCGTGCGTCTCGGCCTCGGCCATCACGCGGACCAGCGGCTCGGTGCCGCTCGGGCGCACCAGAATGCGGCCGCGGCCGTCAAGCTCCTTCTCGGCAGCAGCGACGGCATCCCAGATGGGCTGGCAATCGTCCAGACCAGCCTTGTTGTCGGAATGCACGTTGACGAGTACCTGCGGGTACTTCTTCATGATGCCGGCAAGATCGGTGAGGGTACGACCGGTGCGCTTGAGCACGGCCAGCAGCTGCAGAGCCGTCACCAGGCCGTCACCGGTGGTGTTGTGCTCCAGGAAGATGATGTGGCCGGACTGTTCGCCGCCGATGACGGCGCCGTCCGCGAGCATGCGCTCCAGAACGTAGCGGTCGCCCACGGCGGTCTGGACCATCTCGAAGCCCTGCTCCTTCATAGCGATGGAGAAGCCCAGGTTGCACATGACGGTCGAGACGATCTCGGAGTTGGCGAGCTTGCCGCGAGCGGCGAGGTCAGAACCGCAGATAGCCAGGATGTAGTCACCGTCGATCTCATTGCCCTCGCTGTCCACGAACAGTACGCGGTCGGCGTCGCCGTCGTGGGCCAGGCCGATATCGGCGTGGGTGCGCAGCACGAGCTCGCGCAGGGGCTCAAGGTGCGTGGAGCCGCACTCGACGTTAATGTCGGTGCCGCAGTAATCGGTGTTGATGGCATGGACCGTGGCGCCCAGGCGCTGCAGCGCGGCGGGCGTGGTCTGGCAGGAAGCACCGTGACCGCAGTCGACGGCAACAACCAGGCCGTCGAGCTTAAGGCCGTCGAGCGTGCTGATGGCATGATCGACATATGCCTTGCGGGCGTCCTTCATCTTGATGATGTGACCCACACCGGCGCCGGTCGGCAGCGTGTCGGCAGCCATGGCCT
>ERZ650305.870-NODE-870-length-12151-cov-5.863509_pt1 | contig 12151 bp, 8 predicted proteins | sample MGYA00376241_ERZ650305 | MGnify/ENA primary metagenome ERZ650305 (study PRJEB26733, sample SAMN07839276) | wastewater metagenome | biome: urban; feature: artificial channel; material: waste water | place: USA: North Carolina | collected 2016-02-25 ... | reverse complement strand
TTCGACCGGGACGGCGTGGACGAAGTGCGCCGCAAGTTCTTCGGCACGCTCTACAATACCTACTCGTTCTTCGCCCTCTACGCCAATGTGGACGGTTTTACGGGACAGGAGCCGGAAGTTCCGATGAGCGAACGCCCGGAGATCGACCGCTGGATCATCTCCCTGCTCAATACGCTGGTCCGGAACGTCACCGAATCGCTCGAGAATTACGATCCGACGCCGGCGGCCCGTATGATCCAGGAATTCGTATGCGAAAACCTGTCGAACTGGTACGTGCGCCTCAACCGCAAGCGGTTCTGGGGCGGCGGTCTGACACGCGACAAACTGGCAGCCTACCAGACGCTCTACACCTGTCTGGAAACCGTTTCGATGCTCTCCGCACCGTTCGCGCCGTTCATCTCCGACCGTATCTTCCGCGATCTGAACGCCGTAAGCGGTCGCCACACGGACGAGTCGGTACATCTTTCGACCTTCCCCGTCTGCGACTCCTCGCTCATCGACGGTGAATTGGAGCAGATGATGTCTATGGCCCAACAGGTTTCGTCGATGGTACTGGCCCTGCGCCGCAAGGTGAACATCAAAGTCCGCCAGCCGCTCACGAAGATACTCATTCCGGTCCTCGACGCCGACACCGCACGCCGCATCGAAGCCGTCAAGGGGCTCATTATGAGCGAAGTGAATGTCAAGGAAATAGAACTGATCGAAAATACGACGGGACTCATCACCAAGCGCATCAAGCCCAACTTCAAGACCCTCGGTCCCAAATACGGCAAACAGATGAAGCAGATCGCAGCTCTCGTAGCCGGGTTCTCACAGGATCAGATAGCCGCGATCGAAGCATCGGCGGAAACCCTGCTGGACGTGGACGGCGAAAAAATCACCGTCACCCCTGCCGATTTCGAAATCACCTCGGAAGATATGCCGGGCTGGCTCGTAGCTACGGAGGGCAAGCTGACCGTAGCCCTCGATATCACGATCACCGACGACCTGCGTGCCGAAGGTATCGCCCGCGAGTTGATCAACCGTATCCAGAACATCCGCAAGGATTCGGGCTTCGAGGTGACGGACAAAATCCGTGTGGAGATCGAACAGCAGGAGTTCGTCCTTCCCGCGCTCAAATCCTTCGCCGACTACATCGCCTCGCAGACGCTGGCTGTCGAAATCGAAGGAGTGCCTTCTCCCAGCGGCGAATTCGTCGTGGAGTCGGAGGTAGATGAGCAACCGGTCCGTATCGCGGTGACCAAAATTTGACCAAAAAAGGAGAACCTGCACGTTTCCGGCAAAAAATTTGGAAGTAACGGGAATATTGTTTAATTTAGTATAACATTATTACAAATAAAATATTGAAACTATGGCAGAAGCAGAAAAAACCCGATACAGTGACGCCGAATTGGAAGAGTTCAAACAGCTCATTCTCAAAAAACTGGAAACAGCACGTGCGGATTACGAACTCCTGCGCGCCACGATAACCCACACCGCATCGAACGATACGGAGGATACCTCGCCGACGTTCAAGGTGCTGGAGGAGGGAGCCACTACGCTCTCCAAAGAGGAGAGCGGCCGCTTGGCAGCCCATCAAATGAAATTCATCCGCAACCTCGAAATGGCACTCGTACGCATCGAGAACAAGACATACGGCATCTGCAAAACCACCGGCAAGCTGATCCCCAAGGAGCGGCTGATGAAAGTGCCTCACGCAACCGAGTGCATCGAGGCCAAAGAAGGACGGATTCACTAAAGGATTCACCCTCCGAACGAATGTTCTTTTCGTATGGTATGAAAAGAATCCGTTCGCCACGACCGGAGATAAAAATAGGAGCGTCCCCGTCAGGACGCTCCTATTTTTATAAAAAACATCCCGCAACTAAGTGCGGCTGCAGGATGCTTCCCTGACGGAACAATAACACTTATGAATTGGAACTTCTCTATATTCATTCGCCGGCCACGCCGCTCCGATTTTTTTTCGTCGTGATCTCGATCACCCCTTCCGCTCCCTTCTCGCCATAACGTTCGACCCCCTGCTCTCCTTTCAATACCGTCATCGCGTCGATTCGGGAGGGATCCAGTTGCGAAAGGCGATCGGCAGAAATTTCCTCGCCATCCAATACTATTAAACCGACCTGCTTCAGAGAGCCATTCTCAATCGAAACCGAATCCACTCCAGCCGTATAAGTCGCCACCGTAACTTCCTCCAAAGGCTGCGCCGACGTAGCAATAGACTTAGACACGGAAGAGTGCCCCGAGGAGGCGCCGGAAGGCTCCCTGACGACTGTCATCTTATTGCGTTTGCCCGATGCATCCGACGAATAAACCGCCAAAGTCGTACGTTCTCCGGATTCATTCGTCCCAAACTCGATCACACCGTCCCACGCCCGCTCGCCATAACGGTCCAACAATTCAAAACCGGGTTGCAGAATCCGAACCCACAGAACCTTCCCCGCATCGATCGACTTCAAATAATCATCATCGACCTGCCGGCCGTTGATCAACACAAGCGGTCGGGCTCCATTGAGCGGACGGATCGTAAATCCGTTTCCCGTATCCTTGATCCGATAAAGACCGGGACCTTCCTGGAAAGAGTTTCCACGCTCGAAACTACACTCCAGACGGTCGAACTGCCGGGCACCTTCGGTCGTCGTCACATAAACCACGCCATCCGCCGCCGCCTCGCCGTAACGTTCGACAGCCCATTCATCCTTCAAGACCGACATCGATTCGATCTCCGCTTCATTCAAAGCCTTTACCTCGGCAACTGCGACTCTTCTGCCATCGAGCAGGAAGAGCATCGAACTCAAATCGTGACCGGAAACCACGAACGAATCGTTCGGTGCAGCAACTTCGGAAATCCGCACCTTGCCCTGCCCGTCCACCGGAGTATTACCGGTCTGAACCGTACCGAACGACGGTCCCTCCGGTACGGATGCGACGACAGATTCACCTGCACCGGACTTCCGGGCCTCTTTTTCGGCCTGTTTCGCAGCATCACGAGTCGTCACAAGAATCGCTCCGACACGGGCGGCATCCCCGTAACGCTCGACTAATGCCGGGTCACGGAATACATCCTCCCAGGAAAAAATCTGTATGGTTTCGATCTTGCGGGCAGGAATCTTCTCCAGATCGGTGATGGACCCCACACGCCCGTCCACAGCTACCAACGGCAACATTCCGGGACGTACTCCCTGCACGTTCCGCAATTTCAATCCGCTCACCTTATAGGTATTTTTACCATCCACCGATCGGAAACTACCCTTCAGATAACGCATCGGATTGTTGTATTTATCATAAACGGTCACCTCGAAATCATCCTCACGCGAAGCCGTTTTGGAAACGACCTCGATCACCCCGTTCCGGGCCGATACGCCGTATCTGGCGACCGTCGCTTCGTCCGGCTCGGTTACGATCCGAACGGTTTCTATCTCGTGAACGATACCGGGAGTAGTAAAAAGATAGATATTCGACACCTTGCCATTCCACAGTACCAATGGCCGGAATTCGAACGGCATCGAATGGCTAAACTCGATCCGCCGCACCCGGTAAGTATCGGGCACACCCGTCGGTTCAAAATCGCCCGTAATATAGTGATACAAATCGGAAGGCTTCTGTTTCTCTTCGATTGTCACACGTTCCGACTCCGGACGACTCGTATAGACGATCGCACCGTAACGACCCCGATCGCCGTAGCGTCTGCGTGCCTCGCCGGAGGTCATTTGGGTAGCCGTGGCGATACTCGACGGGGATATCGCGCCCAACTGTCTGTAATCAATCTCCTCACCGTCAAGCAGATACAAGCCCTCGTCCGACAGATCAATCCAAAAAGGAATGAGGGCAGCCCCATCGCTCACCTCGACAGTCACCCACTCTTCCGCACCATCGACCGATTTATACCCGAGTCGTTCGAGTTTCCCGGCATCAGCAGTCAGCAACTTGGCAAACTCCTCTTTCATGTACGCATCGCGGCGGGCGACAAACTGTTCGGGCAACTCATCCCCTTCCCACACCAGATAAAGCTCCAAATCCTCCGGATCCCACAAGGACGGATCGGCCGGACTCCAAGACTCCGTATAAGGATAGGTCTGAACCCTAATCGACAACACTCCGTTCGCCGCCCGCGTACCGTATCCCTTCAGTGCCTCCGGCCCTTTGACCATCCAAGCACCAATCATCTTCTGTTCCGGCAACCCCAAATAGGTATCCAGCGTTTCAGCCGACAATTCCTCGCCCCCGTCCATTATCAGAGGCGGATGTTCCGGATCGAAGCGAAAATCTGCCGGATCGCCATAAACCGCATACACTACCGGTTCATCGGATACGGGCAGGTGGGTCAGAGCAAGCGACTCTTTCAAATGAAATTCCAAGGCAATGTCCGTCCCCATCGGAATTCCGAAGCGGCTACCGACTGATTTTACTTTCTGATCCGTCTCCCCTCCGACAAGGTAACAAACGATCGGCTTCTCCGTAACGATCGTAAAGCGGCCCTCCGCATCGGTCACAACCCGCCGGCCGCCGCTGCAAATAAACTCATAACCGGCCCAAGGCTTATCGTCCCGGCCAAATACGCGTCCGGTAAAGGTGTGCGCCCCCGATTCTGCCGTTTGCTTTTCGAGAGCGGTACGCTCGAGATTAGCGAGCAATTCGGCCATGGAGCCTTCGACCGGTGGCATTCCCCCTTCCGGTGTACCGACTGTGAGGCCGTCCGCACCAGCAGGAAGAGGCATTTCACCGTTTCCGGAATTTTTCGTAGTTTTGTCCTCCGGAAGAACATAGGAGGTCTGTGCGAAAGCGCCGAGCGCCAGGCACGCAAGCGGCAGGACATAGAGCGCCTTGGCCCTGGCCCACCTCGATGATCTTTTACGCAACATCATGGTAATTCGGTTTTTAAGGTTACTATGATTAAGGCTGTTGGCAATTGAGTACCACCTCCCGCCAACGGCCTTTTTTATCAACAGCATCTGATAATCTTTCGCATCGACCCCGCAGCGGAGCACCTGCTCGTCGGCCTCGTACTCGTGCACAGCACGCAGTTCCACACGCAACAGCCACATCGCGGGGTTGAACCACTGCAAACACCCCAGCAAATCGACCAGCAGCAGGTCCCACGAATGGCCCAACCGCTGATGCGCCTGTTCATGCACGAGGATCGTCCCTCCGCCGCAGGCATAATCCTCCTCGGACATCACCACGTATCTCATCCAACTGAACGGAGCTCGAATCCGGTCCGACAACACCAAAACGCTCCCGTTTCCAAGCGGTATGCGCTGGCCGCGGCGCGTCATTCGCACAACCCGCACGATGTTGCATACGGTCCATCCCAACGTCGCAAACATCCCTGCAAAATAGATGATTCCGAGCAAAACGCCCCAGTCGAACGGTTCGGGAGCAGGCTCCGGCTCCTCTGTTATCATCAGGTCCCGGGTATCGTCGGGGATTCGGTTTTCGAATACCATGTCCCGCCGGAAATAATTTTCCGGAATCACGTCGATCCCAGCGGCGGATACCCCGGGCAACTCCTTCTCGACGGTAATTACGCACAAAGGCAGCAAAAACGACAGCAGCAACACTCCGCACAACAACACCCTGTTCATCCGATGCAGCGTATCGCGGCTCAACAACAACTTGTAAAACAGGTAGAAGACCGCCAGGCATCCCGCAGCCTTCAGACTGTAAAGCAGAAAGGTCGGCATAGGACTATCGTTTTTCGGTTTGACTTTCGATTTGCCGGATCAGGTCGCGCAGATCGTCCACGGAGATTTTCTCCTCCCGTACGAGCGACGAAACCACCCCGAGGTAGGAATTGTCGAAATACTTGCTCACCACGCCCTTCAGCGTCTTGCGGCTGAACTCCTCCTCGCTGACGAGCGGATAATACTGGTAGGTGCCGCCATAGGCCTTGTGTCCGACGTACCCTTTCGCCTCGAGGCCACGCACCATCGTCGATAACGTATTGAAATGAGGTTTCGGTTCGGGCCAGAGCGCAACCAGTTCGCGCACGAATAACGGGCCCCGCGTCCAGAAACAACGCATCAGCTCCTCTTCTCTAGGTGTCAGCTTTTCCATAATCAATGTCGGTTAAAGTCGAACGAAACAGGACCTGCACAAACGGCAGCACAGCTCCGCATTGCCGGCTCCTGCACAAAAATCTTCTGAAACAAAGATAACTAAAAAAATTTCACATACAACTATTTTTTATAGTTTTCAAACTAAAAAATTTAGTTTTGCAGGAGAAACAGAGAGCAACCCGCTGTAAAACAACAAAAAAATAATAGACAAGATAAAAAATTCTTGTCTATTATCAGGATTAAGATATGGAAAAATCTTCCTATTCCTCGTCGCGGTGCAGCTTCTCTACGTAAATGGCATGCTGCATGGCGATACGCTTCGCAACCGAAGGTTTGGTGAAATACTGGCGACGACGAAGCTCCTTCAGAACACCCGTACGCTCGTATTTACGTTTGAATTTCTTGAGGGCCTTCTCGATGTTCTCGCCCTCTTTTACCGGCATGATAATCATAATTCGTTGCTTTTTTTATTGTTTTTTACTCTAATTTCTAATGGATCGTGTCTTGTATCGGGGCGGGACTCCATCCGGACGACGCCGACTCCCCGTTCGGTATGTCTTTCGAGGCTTCTCGTACCGTAAACCGAAGATACGGGGCCAATCGCTCGGCCTCACGCGGGGTTAATATGTGCTCTTCAACCAACTCTTCGACGGTACTCCAACCTCCTTTCAATTGTCTTTTACTAAATAACTTCCTAAATACGGCGGGCGGCAAATAAGGATGCCCCTTGAGCGTACTCGGAGGTGCAAAGTTAATATCAATTTTTCGAATTTTGAAACTATCGCAGTAAATTTGTTTCACGATCCGCTCGAAATTGGACTCCGTGACCTGCGGAACCTCGGCCAACTGATCCACGCTGTAAAATCCGCCGAGCCGCTCCCTGTATCGAATAATGGCCATGACGCTCTTCTCACCGATCCCGACTACCGAGCGTAAGGTCGCCGAATCGGCCCCGTTGAGCTCGATCAATCCGGAGCGAACGGGCTCCGGTTCCGGAAAAATTACATAAGGGAGCAAAAGATCGGCCACCGAATCGGCGATCATATAGCAAGCCCGAAAACCCGCTTCGTCCCGAAGACCTTCGTAAAGATCCCGATAACGGACAATGGCCTCGGCCTGACGGACGGAAAAACCGAGCGACGCGAGATAGGATGCGGACACCGTATCGATCCTGAATCGTTCGCGGGGCACGATCCTCCTCGGCTCCTGCGGGACATACTCCCGATATTCCCGACGCGGAGAAGGTGTCAGCGCATACTCGCGTCCGATCCGAATATAGGGTTCCAGAATAAAATAGACCGAATCGGTCATGCCGTAGCAGGTAGCCACATCCTCGGGGATCCGAAACACTTTGCCCGCTGCGCGGTACTTCAGCAGGCTGACCGCCATGCGGGACGAGAGTCCCAGCCGCCGCAGATCGGCATATTCCACCGTATTGGGATCGAACTCGAACAGCCTCACGGAGTCCGCCGCAACCGTCGCTTCCATCTCCGCCTCCACCCGGTCGGCGGATACCGCGCTCTCCCGCCGTTCGGCCAGGAGCAGCCCGGCAACGAACACTCCCGCCAGCAGGAGAAACACCACGAGCGCCCGGCGCTCACGCATCTGGAAAAATCCGGCCATCCTCTACCACGCAGCTTTGTCGGACAACAACAACGCCCGGTAACGGTCGGAAGGCGACTCGAGCCGCTCACCCAAACCATATTCCACCCAACGTTCGTCCACCTTCCGAACGACCTCGGGCAGCGAAGTCACCACATTGGGAAAACGCGAAGGGTTGCCCGCAATTCCGGGCCGCTTGCTCCGGGCATCCGCGCACAGCACACCGTCGCGGCACTCCACATCCCGCCGGGGATCGGTATTGGCTGCGGCGAGCCACAGCAGCTCGTCCGGGCGCATCGTCCGGGCGTGTCCGTCGAAAAGAACGGCATAACGAATCCCCCGGCACGGATTTCGGGCAAGGAAAGCGGCCAGATCCGGCTTCTGTTCCACCGCATCATCGGCAAAGAGCAGCAAGGCTCCCCACTTCCCGGCAAGTCCGTCCGCGACCTCGACCAGACCGGGCGTCAGCTCGAACCGCTCCGGAAGCCGAACGGCCTCCGCTGGAGCGGACGGATCGATCTCCGTCAGGTCGAACGCCAGTTTACCGCCGAACCCGGATGTCACAGTCGCATGGTCGAGTACGTCGTAAACTCCCTCGCTTACAATCAAATCGCGCGGAAACTCGGCCCGGCGCAACAAGGCGGCCAACCGGTCCGGATCATGCACGTCGCAATCCTCGCCCGTAATGACGAGGTATTTATTGAACATCATCTGCCCGGCCCCCCAAAGTCCCTGCGCTACTTTATGGGCTTGTCCCCGGTAGCGTCTGTCGATCGACACTACGGCCAAATTGTGCGCCGTACCGAAAACAGGCATCGTCAGCTCCTTCACTTCAGGCTGTACGGCCAGCCGGATCGGAGCCAGGAAAATTTTCTCGGTGGCCTTGGCGATATAGGCGTCCTCCTGCGGAGGAATGCCCACCAGCGTCGCAGGATAAACGGCATCGCGCCGCCGCGTGACGGCCGTCACATGGAAGCGGGGATATTCATCGGTCAGCGAGTAAAAACCCGTATGGTCGCCGAAAGGCCCTTCCACCGTCTTCGGCTCCGACGGATCGACATACCCTTCGATCACGAAATCGCAGTCGGCCGGCACATAAATATCGTTGGTGATACACTTCACCAGTTTCACCGGGCGCCGGCGCAGAAACCCTGCCAGCAGGTATTCGTCCATGTTGTCCGGCATCGGAGCCGTCGCAGCATACGTATAAGCCGGATCGCCGCCCAACGCTACCGACACGGGCATCCGCCGCCCGGCACGCCTGTAACCTTCGTAATGACGGGCTCCGGTCTTGTGCAGGTGCCAGTGCATGCCCGTCGTGCGGGCGTCGAACAGTTGCAGCCGGTACATGCCCACGTTGCGGATTCCCGTTTCGGGATCGAGGGTGTGCACCAGCGGCAGCGTCACGAAGCGTCCGCCGTCGCACGGCCAGCACTTGAGCACCGGCAGCGCATCGAGCGACGCCTCCTCCCCCTGCAGCACGACCTGCTGACATTCGCCCCGCGACGACGAGGTACGCGGCAGCCAGCGCGACATCTCGGCCAGCAAAGGCAACATCCGCAGTTTATCCAGGAGCGAATTTTTCGGCGTGACGGCCTGCTGCAACAAATCATCGAGCCGTCGCGTCAGTTCGTCGAGCGACTCCACGCCGAGCGCCATCGCCATCCGACGATCGGAACCCATCATATTGGTCAGCACGGGAAACGGCGTCCCCGTCTGCTCGAACAACAGCGCCTTGCCGCCGTCCGGCTGCTTGGACATGCGGTCGGTAATCTCGGCGATCTCATACACCGGATCCACCGGCACGCTCACGCGCTGCAATTCGCCTTCCCGCTCCAGGCGGGCGATAAATTCACTCAGGTTGCGATACATAAATCCTTACATTGATTCTGCTCCGAAGTTTTCGAGGCATACAAAGTTAAAAAATAATCCGGCGAATCCGCCGGATTATCCCGATTATCGTTCCCGCCCGCAGAAGCGGCAAGCCGAAGCAACTACCGCAGGAACAGCAGCTCCCGGTACTTGGGCAGCGGCCACATCTGGTCGTCCACGATCTCCTCCAGGCGATCCACGTGTTTGCGGATCTGGTCGAAATAGACCGCCACCGTATCGTGGTACGCGAGCGCCTTCTCCCGCTGATCCTCGATCTTGTTGGCCACCTTGCGGGCTTCGATCATATCGTGGGTCAGTTGCTGGATCAGAGCCGTATGCTGCTGAATACGTTTGATGAGTTCGACATCGGCCGAAGCGTCGAGCCCCTGTCCGATTTGCGAAATCTTATAGACCTTATCCAGCAGCAGAGCTTCGTAACGCGAAGCGATCGGCACGATGTGGTTCATCGTCAGGTCGCCCAACACGCGACCTTCGATCTGAATCTTTTTGGTATAGGTTTCCCACTTCACTTCGGTTCGGGCTTCGAGCTCCACCTTCGAGAGTACGCCCATGCGGGCGAACATCTCGACCGACGAAGGATCGAGGTAGCGGTCGAATACACGCGGCGCACAGGTTTCGCAATCGAGCCCCCGGCGTGCCGCTTCGGCCCGCCACTCCTCCGAATAGCCGTTGCCGTCGAAACGGATCGCCCGCGAAGAGCGGATCATACTCTTGAGCTCCTCGTAAATCGCCTTTTCCTTCCTGACTCCGGCCTCGATACGCGCATCCACGCGCTCGCGGAACGCCGTAAACTCGTCCGCCACTGCGGTATTGAGCACGATCATCGCCTCGGCGCAATTGTCCGAAGAACCGACGGCACGCAACTCGAAACGGTTGCCGGTAAACGCGAAAGCCGAAGTGCGGTTGCGGTCGGTATTGTCCCGCAACAAAGCCGGAATATGCGAAATGCCGCTCATCTTGAAGACGTTCTTGGCATTGAAGCGGATCGCCGAATCGCTGCGGCTGGCCTCGAGTTTATCCAGCACGGCCGAAACCTGCGTACCGAGGAAGGTCGAAATAATCGCCGGAGGCGCTTCGTTGGCCCCCAGGCGGTGGGAGTTGGTGGCGCTCATGATAGCCGCCTTCAGCAGGCCGTTATGCTTGTGCCCGGCCGAAATCACATTCACCAGGAAGGTAATGAACTGCAAATTCTCCGATGCGGTTTTACCCGGACTGAGCAGATTGACGCCCGTATCGGTTCCCAGCGACCAGTTGTTGTGTTTGCCCGAACCGTTGATTCCCTTGAAAGGTTTTTCATGCAGCAACACCCGGAAATTATGACGGCGGGCGATCTTGTCCATGATGGTCATCAACAGCTGGTTGTGGTCGTTGGCCAGGTTGCACTCCTCGTACACCGGAGCCAGCTCGAACTGGTTGGGAGCCACTTCGTTGTGACGGGTCTTGACCGGAATGCCCAGCTTCAGGCATTCGTATTCGAGATCGGCCATGAAAGCGATGACCCGCGTGGGGATCGCGCCGAAATAGTGATCTTCCAACTGCTGGTTCTTGGCCGATTCATGCCCCATGAGCGTACGGCCCGTCAGCATCAGGTCGGGACGTACGGCCCAAAGACTTTCGTCCACCAAGAAATATTCCTGCTCCCAGCCCAGATACTGAATCACCCGGTTCACCTCCTTGTCGAAATAGCGGCACACCTCGGTCGCAGCCTTGTTCACGGCCGAAATCGACCGTAGCAGAGGCACTTTATAATCGAGCGCCTCGCCCGTATAGGCGATGAAGACGGTCGGGATGCAGAGCGTACCGCCCACGATGAAGGCCGGCGAGGTAGGGTCCCACGCCGAATAACCCCGTGCCTCGAACGTATTACGGATACCGCCGTTCGGAAACGACGACGCATCGGGCTCCTGCTGGACAAGCACCTTCCGGAAAATTCGTCGAGTACACCCCCGCAGCCGTCCGGCTCGGCAAAGGCGTCGTGCTTCTCGGCCGTACCGCCCGTGAGAGGCTGAAACCAATGCGTATAGTGGTCGGCGCCGTGGTCGAGCGCCCACTGGCGCATTCCGGCAGCCACGCCGTCGGCGACTTCGAGCGTCAGCGGCGTCCCCCGCTGCATCGTATCGAGCAGTTGGGCATAAACCGTCTTGTTGAGATACCGGCGCATGGCCTCGCGGCCGAATACCTTCGTACCGAAATACTCGGAAGGACTTCCCTCGGGAGCCTTCACTTCGACGGCTTTGTGATCGATGGCCGCCTCCACCATTTTGAATCGGAGCAATGACATGGGATCACTTCGAATTATGAACTCGGAATACCGTAAAACCCGTACATTTCCGCCCGGATGACGAACGGCATCCTTTCTGCGCACAAAGATAAATATTCGACACGACAAAAACGCACAAAAAACCGCATCTCCCAAAAAAAATCGAATATTTTTCAAAAAAACCAATAAAAAAACAACTTTTCCCGAAAAAATAGCTTAAAAATTCATCACACCAGTCGATTTCAGACGTTATTTTGCGAAAAACAGCATTTTTCGCAAAATCATCCCATTCGTGATCCGGGCATTTCCGAAACCTCCGCCGGAAAGAGCCTTCGTTGGT
>ERZ650305.864-NODE-864-length-12169-cov-3.813026_pt1 | contig 12169 bp, 9 predicted proteins | sample MGYA00376241_ERZ650305 | MGnify/ENA primary metagenome ERZ650305 (study PRJEB26733, sample SAMN07839276) | wastewater metagenome | biome: urban; feature: artificial channel; material: waste water | place: USA: North Carolina | collected 2016-02-25 ... | reverse complement strand
GTAGAAGAGCAAAACATAAAATAAATATAGTTTTAATTCTCATAGAACTTAAAACAAACCATTAATTAATGCAGCAATAACAATGACCAGACCAATTATCTTACACACCATCCTTAATGCTGCCTTGTTTTTCTTTTTCTTAAAATTATTTTCGAGAAGTATAGGTATTACAAACCATATACATAACCCTATTATAACTGATATAATCATATTTCAATGTTTACGAAATAAAGAAACCAATGAAGAACATCGGTTTCTTTATTTCAGTATTTACAGTTTTAATCAACTAAGCCATCACGATACATTTCGTTAACCTTGTTTTGGATAACAGTGTATTCGTCACCGAGCTTTTGTTTTCTCTCCAATCCATTGCCGTAAGTACCACGTATAACAGCAATAGCTTTCTGTTCGAGGCTACCATTTACAGGTATTGCAGATGATGTTTGAGTTTTTTTCTCTACTTTGACAACATCCGGCTTTGAACTTTGTTTAGAGTTGCTTTCTGATGAAGGCATCTCTGCTGTTGCTTTAGTAGGTTCTTCCTTTAATGTATTGTCTGTTTTCTCTACATTTGTTGAATCAACCTTTTCTGCTGTTTCTTCTGTTTTGGCAGGCTGAATAGAATCAGCTTTAGCAGTAACAGGATTCTGAGCTACATTTGTTTGTACTGATGTCTCATTATCTTTACCCACAAAAACAAAGAACAATATAGCAGCCAAAACAACTATACCCAAAAAGACCCAAAGGTTACGCTTGTTACCACCTCCTGTTTTATTAACAGGTTCCTGCGGAGCTGTATTCTTTGGTTGTATATCTTGTTTTACATCAGAATCAGCTATCTTGGTCTTAAGAGTAACTTTTTTCTTTAGTTGTACCATATTAGCAATTTACAATTAATTCAAAGCCAGGAATTTTCTCATATGCAGTGCTTAGATCCATTACATTGCTTTCGTTCTTCAATGCATAAACTCCATCCTTATTCTTAATTGAACAAACGCAGTAAACATGGCCTTCCTCTTTAGAGTCTGCTAACACTTCCAGATAGTCACCTGAGTCACTTTGAAGTTCTACACGTCCACCTTCGTCAGCATAGGTAACATCTTCACCTTCAACGGCAGCGTTATAATTCACGATACAAACATAAGCTGTGTCGATTTCACTAAGACTGGCAATATTTATTTGTTCTGTTTCCTCACCACCTGGAGCCGGTTCTTTATTATCACCCATGTGAAGCATAAATGGGAATTTGCTTAAATCACCTAGGTCAGATTTCTTTCCTCTATATTCATTAGAGAATATACCACCGATTGAGCCGTCTTTTTTCTTAAAGAATAGGCATAAATCAAGGTCTGTATCAGAAGACCAAATAAGTTTTACTTTAAGTTTACCAGAGAAAGTGAAAGCAGCTTGTTCTTCTTTTCTACGAAGAGTAATTTTCTTTTTTAATGTTACTTCAGCCATAATTATAAAAATTAAAAGTTATTATTCGCATATTAGTGAGAACCCAGGTATTTTATCAAAAGCAGTACCCAAATCCATAACAACACCTTCATTTATAACAGAGTTAATACCCTCATTATTCTTGATACTACATACATGGTAAACATGTCCATCCTCGGTAGCATCAATCAGGACTTCCAGATAGTCACCTGAGTCACTTTGTATTTCTACTCTACCTGAATCCTGGGCAAAGTTTACCTCTTCTCCGTCTATAGCTTTACTGTAATTTAATACGCATACATGCGCTGTATCTATATCATTTAGACTGGCAATATTGATTTGCTCTGTAGATTCTCCTCCAGGTGCCGGTTCTGCTTCATCTCCCTTATGTAACATGAAAGGGAATTCAGACAAATTACCTAAATCAGATTTTTTCTGACGGAATGCTGAAGAGAATACGCCTCCGATTTGTCCATCTTTTCTTTTAAAGAAAATACACAAATCCAAGTCTGTTTTAGACTGCCACAACAATTTTACTTTTAGCAGTCCATCAAATGTAAATTCCGCTGGCTTTTCCTTACGGCGCAGCGTAATTTTTCTTTTAAGCTGTACTTCTGCCATATGTTATTAGTTTAAAAAGTTAAAAATAATCCATTCTAACCCAATTCATTTTTTTAATATCAGCTTTTAAAGAAATCATCTTTTGCAGATGGTTTCGTATGCTGTTTCTGTTTTGATTTCTCTAATTTAGAAGAATCAGAATCAAAGAAACTATCACCTGAAGATTCCTTTTTCTGACTATTCGTATTAGAAGGAACACTCTTGCCTTTATTTTGACCTAAGCTGTTCCCTTTAGGACTATCGGAGCCAAAGAAGTCATCACCTGAAGATTCTTTTTTCTGCCTACTTGTCTTATAAGGAGTTTCCTTATTTTGGTCTAAGTTGTTTCCTTTAGGATTATCAGTGCCAAAGAAGTCATCAAAAGAAGAATCTTTAGAAGGTCTATCTATTTTTACTGGAGGTTTTCCATACTCTTCAGTATTATTTGGCATAGGAGAAGATATATGTTTCTTTCCACTAAGTTTATCTTCCCAGGCTTCTTCTGCATCAAAAATTTGTTTACGAAGATTCCTTATAATATCACTTCTGTCAGGATATTTCTCGTGTAATACCTTGATAATTTCTTTAGCTTCAGGCCATTGTCTATCAGCAATAAATGTTTTCACATTAGAAACCAAGCTCTCAAAATTCTTTTGATCTTGAATTAGCTTGAACTTGTCCTGTGCCTTTTCCAAATATCGTTTAATAGAATCATCAGATTTTATAGATAATGCTTTGTTGCATAGCTCTATAAGTTCTTCCCAATGTTCATTAAAACTTGCTTCATTTATCTTAATCTTTAACGATTCAAACAGCTCTATATCCTTAAGATATTTGTTCCGTCTTTCTTTAAGATAAACTATATGCTCATTCCATTTTCTAGGATTCTGAATATCCTTGTCAATGAGCTTATTGCATATTTCTATGGCTATGTCAAAGTTATCTTCTTTTTCGACCTTAGTAAGTTCCTGTTCTAATAAGCCCAATTCTTCTTTATGCTTCTTCTGTATATTTTGGATTTTGGATATACGTTCCTCAATCTCTTTATTATTAGAATCAGCATGCTTAGCCTTATTCAGTTCTTCTAATGCTTCCTTATATAATTTCTGACCAATAAAGGTGTCAGCTCGTAAAAGAAACTCTTTAAGGCTTTCTGTTAATTTGATTTTTCTTTGTGATTCAGTAAGAATACGTTTTGCCTCAGAAGAATCAGGGCGTAATTCTAAAGCTGCCTCACTCTTTGAATAAGCATCCTGCCATCGCTGTGAGTTCAAGGCATCCTGAGCCATCCTGATGGTTTTATTATATTGCTCATTCTTGACCTTGATTTCGGATAGCTTTCTGTTTGCTTCATCCAACATTTTCTTTACTTCCTTATCATCAGGCTTTAAAGTAAGAGCAATGTTTAAAAGATCTATCATGCTGCTATAGTCACCTTTCTTCTCATAAGATTCAGCGTCAACAATGGCGGCATTGAACTTTCTCTCATCTTCACGCATAGCAGCATTAGCAAGGTCTATTTCTTCCTGCTTCTTAAGTGCAGCTTCTCTTGCTTTTCTATCTTCTTCTGCAATTTTAATCTGTTCTAATTGTTCATAAGAGAGATTTTCGATATTCTTTCTTAAACTATCAAATTGAGACAAGTCCATTTGACTGTAAATACCAACAATCTCAGGAATATCCTTATTCCCAAAAGCAACTATATTGTTCGGAGTTACAGGATAACGCTGTAATAACTCTTCCTTGAACATGCTATTCTTAAATGAATCACCTATGAAAATAATATGACTTATATCTGAGAATACAATATCAAGTTCTTTTACATATTGAACAATATTGTCAACTACATCATTGACTATTGTTTTGGTTCTTTCCTCAATAACATTCTTCAGAATAGTAGCATTCTGCTTATTATGTGGGGCTCTGGAGAAAGTTATATCGTTATATATAACAGGACGACCAAACTTGGTGTTGTCAAGTTGTAATAGCCATCTTTCCAGATTTTGGTTCAATCTGTTAATTTCCTCTTCCTCTTCCTCTTTTCTTAGGAATTTAGTTGAATTATTAATTTGCCAAACAATCTGTTCCAGTAATGCCCGGCCTCTCAAATCAGTTCCATAACCTCTTAGGAGTCCTTCATTTCCTTGTCTAACAAAAACATTATTACTTTGTTTGTAAACGACATATCGGAGATTCTCATTGCAAGCTGTAATAACGAGAATGCAATTTGAATCATTCAACAGGCCCTTTTTATTGGAAAGTTCTACAGCTAAGTGAGAGATTCTAGCAACACTCTCTTTGATAACAAAATTATTCTCTTCCAATATATCGAGAAAAACCTTCTGGGCGGCATACGAAACATCAACTGAAAAAGAGATGTAGGTATCTATTTTCTCATTTTCATTAAAGTCCCTAGTTAGGTGTTCAAGTATATCAGATGCCTTAAAGATTTCTTTCAAACTAACATCTTTTCCAAATCTTTTAAAGGTTTCATCTTCTTTTACGACTTTAGAGAATATATCACCATAGTAATGAAGCTCCTTATCCAGATAATGCTTCTGATAAGATTTACCATAAATAACTCTATCATTATTAATATCTTCATAAAAATAGAGCCAAATACGGTCTTCCCTATTAGGCAGATCTATACGACGAGGTATATTGTCGTAGCAGACTGCTGCGGCAATATACCATCTGTCTATATATAGTGATAATGTCTTCATTAACTAAACACTTTTTTTATTAATGTTTTCTCCAGGAAGCATGAGCCTTCTGCTATAATCAAAGGTTGATGATAAGCGAAAGAACCACCATTATTTACTTTTCGTTTGGCACTCTTATATTCGCTGTCCTGGCAAATGAAAGCTCCTACCTTATTTGGAAGATCGGCGAAATCATTTCTGAGTTCAGCGTCCATAGTGCATAATTTAGTTTTTACACTTACGAAATTGATAAAGATATTGAAAAACTCTTCAAAACATTCCATGCTTGTGAAGTCAAAGTAATTCATATCATTATCGAAGTATTCACCGGACAATTCATCTGTAGGCAACAACTCTCTAGATGCACCCTGTGAATTTGTAAATCTTACACCTATCTCACCACAGATATCGCTATGATTATCTACGAATACTTTATTTAGATCCTGCATATCGCATAGACCTTTAGCAACCTCTGCTTTATTGTCAACCTCGATTTCGTCTCTGTATTTAACATCCAGTTCCCTATCAATTATACGTTTAACACCGGCATTGAGACATGATTTATAATATCCCATAGTGGTACTGTTACTAGCAGCATTACGGAGCCAGTGGAATAAGCGACCACCTTTACCAAACGATAGAATATCAATCCTAGTAATATTGTCAAGATTGTTATCCTTGATAGTCTTTCCAATAAGCATACCAGAATAGTAAAGCAACAATCCTGTTACATATGCAGGTAAAGTAAATACTACTTTTGCATTATCAGCTATAGAACTATAGAATTTATCGTAGTCTTCTTCTGTCTTCAGCTGATCAAATATACTATTGAGGTAATAAGGGGCCTTCTTCTTCTCCTTAATTATTTCCTGTATATTTGCTACAAAAACCTTTGTACTCTTTCCTTCATGGAAGTTCAATAAAGCACGTCTAAAGTCATCAGAATTTATAACAGTGTTAAAGAAAACACCGGCAGCAAGTCTCACAGAACTTTCTCTGAAAAGTGAAGCCTGATTACCTTTTTGCGGATTCTTAGCCAATAGAAGAATGTCGCTTGTAGAACCACCAACATCAATACCTAGGAACATATTATTATTGTTAAGACCGAAGTTGTTATTTGAAAGTGCATAACTACATACGGCTTCAGCTTCTGTGATATTCTCATCATTGATAGACGGTTTCCTACCCATAATAGGTGTCATACGAGACAATTCCTCAAATATTCGTCTTAATTCGTCAATGTCAGCCTCCATCATAGAACCTGGATAACTCCAATTTATTTGAGATGGTTTAATTTTATTCTGGTAAAGGAAGGCACATGTTTGTAACCAAATACTTTTTAAGAAAGCACGTTTCTTCAATAAACCTTTATCATCATTCAACCATTTCATGTTATAATGAAGATTACCAGCCTGTGTTTCTATAATAAATTCATCCATGTGATTGACCAAAATATTAGGACGATTTACAGGAACACCGCCTTGTATTTCTTCTGATATACCATTCTTAGTATAACGAGTATCATGTTCATGAAGCCATGACTTTAATTGACCATTATTGGATTCATAGTTAGTGAAGAATAGGAGTTCGTCATTCTGGGCAATTGAACGAGTATCCGTATTTTCTTTACCAACTATAACTGACCTATAATTCTTAAACTGAACCGGTTGGGCACCTCTATTTCCAGCGTTAAAGTAAACACAAGTGTTATTACTACCAAAGTCAATACCTACAACAGCAGTATTTTGTACATCAACATTTGATAAATCCTTAACTACATCAGGTCTGAACATTAATTTACCTGCGCCACAAGGTTTGCCAGCCTCTTTAACTTTAACGAGAACGCCAGCCATTGGCTTATCAGTGCTTATAATATCATATTTAATCAAATCTGTACCTTGACCATGAGGATATGTAACAAGTTGTTTAACATCAACCTGACGATCTTCTTCTGGTGCTATCTCATAATCCGAAGTTAAGAACTCACCTCTTATATTTCTTAGTATCTTACCTTCAGATTTAAAGAATGGTATAAAGTTCTCATTTACATCACTTGTAAACTCAGAATATAAATAGTATTTATTCCAATTTTCACTGACAAAGTTAGGCCATAAAATAACTCTGCCATTAGAAGTCATCCATTGAATCTTGTATTCTCTCTTGTTAAGCGTAACAGGTTCACCGTCAATTTCAACTACCAAAGTTACAGCTAACTGACCAGCATCATTTATCTTGGCAGTAAGTTTAGTGTTTCCTGAAGTTGAAGAGTAACCCAATAAAGAAGACAGACTATTTTTAAAGATGTCAATGCCTTGCTCTGATAACGGCAGGGAAAAGTAAGAGCATGATCCATCACTTAAATCAGGAACTCTTAAGTAATACACTGGAGCCTGAGAAAGTTTTGTTAGCTCATTTTTATCTTCACACCATCCAACTACAAAATTATCCTTGCTTAAGAGGTTCTGTATATCACCTATAACCTGACAGTTACCGTCATCAAAATAAGTGAAGGTGAAATCCTGCTTCATGTAAACCGGTACATCACTCTTGAACAAATCTGCAAATGGAGCTGACAGATTACCGTATTGAGCAATAGGGCCCACTTGACGAAGCAAACCATTACCTTTAGCACTAAGTTCATTTTCCCACTGTCTGCTTACAGCCTTGAATCCTGTCAATTCTATCCTTAGATTGTTTCCTCTCTGAGAATTGATTTTAGTCTCAAAAGCCTGTTGGTTACGGTTCATGTTTTTAACAAACAAATAAACCTTCTGTACTTCTTCTGGAGTAAGATAATTCATCGGGTCCTCAAACTTACCTTGACGATACCAATTAATATCTGAAGCATCATTACCCAAGTTACTATAATCAACACCTGTAAAACAACCGGTAAGAGGAGATGTACCACCAACAAGATGTTCTCTATAATAGATCAGTTGAATAAATGGTTGGGCATCCGGATTTCGAGCCAAGTCATCCTGGTTACTCCAAACATCCTTTTCATTGAACAGCATTCTACCAAAGGCAGAAGCTATATCATAATCTCCCCCTCTGACATCCATATAAACAGGATCAGAAAATCTAATTCTGTCAGGGTATAATGCTATTACAGCCATCAAGCCTTTCCATTCGGCATGAAGCATATTATAGAACTGTAATAGACCTTCTGTGTTTATATTTGGATCTGGTGCAGCTATGGTAGAAAAGGCAAACTTAAAAAGTTTGGCTCTTGCCCATGGAGTAGGTATACCAGAAATTAATGCACCTAGTTTTTCTGCAGAGATATCCTCTAACATTTTTCCTGTATGAATACCCTGTATATATGAAGGAGCATTATTGAAGTTGTTCCACTTACCAACTTCTCCTCCGTTCTTGTCTATTTGACTTTTTATTAGTAGAGCTTTTGACATAATGAATTAGAATTTATAAAGTGAAACAAGTGTGTTATATATTCTTTTATATAATTGTTCTCCACGATTGGTCATAGATGGCATTTCTTTTTGGTTTTCATCCTTAAATGCTCTTTTAAACTCGTTAAATTTAGAGCTAATTAATCCAACATCAAACTTATTATCTTTGCCTATACCAGTCGTTTTATATAAGTCCTTATTCCACTTGTATTTCATTAGTTCTTTTTTCTTCTGTGGTGCAAATAAAGCAGCATTCAGAATGAACTTATCATCACCACCTGCAGACCTATGAAGCTGACGTAACCAACCTTCATACAATGTGTCATCTTGATTAATAGAAAAATGGAACAATTTAAAATATTCTTTTACACCATCCTTGATTTGAGTGTTATCTATATCCAGGAAATTCACAATATCCTTTTGATGTCCTGATTTTACACTATTAACAAAATCATCCTCTCCATTGCAGAATAAAGAAAACACTGTTAGCATACCAAGTTTCTTAGCAAATTCCTGTTCCATTTCTTGGCCAACAAAATCTCTGAATTCCAATTTTCCACTGTCGTCAACAGCTCTATACAAATACTCTGTGTCATGGTTCTGCTTTCTTGTTCGTAAATCATCTTCAGGAACCTTAAGAAAATGAAGTGCAGCACAAGCGGCCATAAGCTCGATATAATGAGAATCATTACATTGGTTTGCACCACCAGTAATTGTTTCTGACTGTTCCTTTTTAGCCATAGGGTTCCAGTCCAAACCAGGAGTACCCAACATGTAAAATTTCTGATATGTACTTTTTACAGTACTGTCATCATCATAAAACATCATTGCAACCTGAGAGTTTAATGCAAATTTATCACTGGTTGCAATAATTTTCTGATTAACCAATTCTGCTCCTGTAGGTGATTTAAAGTTAAAATAGGCAGTCAATAATGTAGACCCAAAATATGCATTATTGAGAATATTAACTGCTCCGTTACTCATTATCTCAGCAGCTTTTGATATAGCCTGAGGTATGATAGGAATCGAAGAAGCACCTGTTCCACCAAATACTGAACCAAGAATAAATACTCTAGCACCTCCATTTTGAGCTACTTGAATGAGTTTCTGCAAATATGTCTTTAATTCAGAATTTTTATTTGAACGGGCTGCTTCCAATATTGAATGATACATCATCATGGAGCCGAGATGGGTCTGTGCCCTATAACCGTGACGAAGGTTAAATGTTTCTACGTTTTTAGTCAATACCAAATCCGCTATAGCTGTTTGCTCCGGATTATTGAACTTAGTATCCCCATAGTTAAATACAGACATGAAATCGCTCTTGACTTCATAATTAGGCGAAAATTCATAGTAATTGATATTGGCCGAAAAGAAAGTTTCGTTTAAAGCTGTACGAAGTGAAGCATCAGTTCCTTTTGCTTTAACATAGGCTTCCTTTACTTCTTTCAATCTGGCAAAATTACCATTATCTTTATCTGTATCAAGTGCTAAAAGATGTATGTCTGTATCATCAAACATACCCATAGCACATAAATGAATGAGGGATTCAATGCAACGCATTCCTGTACCACCAATCCCTAATACAAAATATTGTTGAGCCATAACTTACTTATTTATTCTTTCCCCTTACCTAAAATAGAACCAAATTTTGAATTTCTGAAGATAAACATTATCAGAATACCTAGAACAAAATAGATTCCAAGAAGAATCCCAATACATGTAATATTGGTTTCAACAAACATACTCTTGAAACCGGCATTAACGATCTGTCCCTTAACAACTAAATCATTATAAAGATAAAAACCTGCTGCAGAAACTATACCTATGACTATAAACCATATTCTTCTGGTTATATAAGATTTGTCCTGACCACCCTGGTATTTGATAATGAAAGAAATAATGAATGCGATCAACAAAGCTATTAACGCTGAGATAACTGCATAAATCATTGTACTGTTCTGTAAAGCCTCCAACTGAGGTAAAGTTGTTATTCTTGTTATCATAATAGAAAATTTAATGATTAATATTTATTGCTTTTTATGTAGATGGTATACAGATTTGCATTCTTCATCATATTCTGTATGTCCTTGTCAAATAATGCTTGTTTAACACTTTCAGAAACTGAGGTGTTCTGTTTGCCAGGTAAACCTATAGCATCAAAATTGAACATTTCTTCATAATTCTCAAATACGTTTTCAATACCAGATACATTAATATCTATCTTGGTGAAGTTAAACGGTTTGCATGATAAGAAAGTTGGGTTCCACATAGGAACATCAAAGTGTATGTTTATATTACCGTATTTGTTGAATTCTTCCTTGTCATATATAAATGCATTAACAGACTCAGTTAAACTGATAGAAGACAAATTCAAACCAGAAGGGGCTTCAGTTTCAGTGTAGAAGTTGTAATAGTCTGCATTTATATCGTAAACCTTAACTGATATATCAGAAATTCTAAAACCTCCATAACTGTTTCTATCGACCTTTAAGCCGGAGATAACAGGATTACCATATTGCAGTGGATCACCTGTTGTTTCATCTACAGCGCCCATAATATAACCCTCTATAGATTTCCAATCTACTGGCCAGTCTTGTATTTCATAAAGACCATAATTTTTATTTGATGCAGAAACGATTTCATTTACCTTACTTTTTCCATTTTCCGCCATAATTGTAGGATGGCTTGCCGATAAATGGAACATTTCAACATCCGGATAATTTTCCAATTTAGTAGTTTCACATATTCTCTTATAGATATTACTTTCTAACCTGCTATCTGTAAACAAGAAATAAAATCTCTTCTTGTTATATTTCTGAGGTCCTTCTAAATATGGTTCTGCAAGTATATATATATCATGTCCTTTCTTAAGCCATTGTTTGAATGCATTGGCCATATATGGATCACTGATTCCACCGCCAGCTATATTTTTCTGGTAATACTCACCGTCAGTTAAAAGCACACCTTCAGAGTTGCCATTAACGATTAAATTAGCTGCTTGCTTTAAGTCGGCATAATTTACCTCTACTATATTGCTTAATGCTTGAAATACACTTATATTTTGTTCTTCGACAATCTTATCCCCTTTTATAGAATAATAGTGTTTTGTAGCAGCAACAAATGAAGGAACTAAACTTTGAAAGAATGGTGAATGTTGTCCCAAAGTAATGCAAGTAGAATAATCTACAAACAAAGACAGATCATTCTCATTAAGTTTTGATTCATTTCCTGTATATTGAAAATATTTATTGTGGAATTCACATAGATATTTGTCGTCTGGAGCACTTGTTGAACATGAATTACAACTAGTACATAATAAAAATAATCCTATGACTGGAATACATAGATTTAATGTTTTATAAAAAAAGTATTTCATATTTATTATTAAGTTTGTTGATACGCATAAAAATCATCACCTCTTGTTAAGAGAGAAGATTTATATCCTAATTGTACTGTCTTTTAATAGATTATGCGATTAGAATCTTTATTTTTCCTAAACATTACCAATTTTCTAAATGATTGAGTGTGAAGAAAAAACATTTTAATATGGTCTATTTATCTATTTTGCTTATATTTGCAATGTTTTATCTCTCTCTTAACAAGAAATGACAACTTTTCCTAAACAGTTGTAGTATTATAGCTCTCTCAAAATACTGAAATTAGCCTTGTCCACTACGGAGTTATCCAATGAAGCCAGATAAATTTGCGTAGTCATTTCCGAATCATGTCCCATCCCCTCGCTGATGACGGAAATCGGAACATTCTTGCTTTTGGCTGCGCTTGCCCATGAATGGCGGGCACAGTACATGCTCAGAGCAACGGATATATCGGCCAGTCCGGCTATTTCTTTCAGTTTCCGGTTTATTACGGACATCACATTCCTGTACTGCTTGTTCGTATCTTCAAAAGGATATTTCAATATTGGCAGAAGATAGGGGCTGAGACTGTTTTCCGGATACTTGCCGACAATCTCCTGCATACATTTTTCCCACCTGATAACCAGCTGCTGCCCGG
>ERZ650305.852-NODE-852-length-12242-cov-6.405678_pt1 | contig 12242 bp, 7 predicted proteins | sample MGYA00376241_ERZ650305 | MGnify/ENA primary metagenome ERZ650305 (study PRJEB26733, sample SAMN07839276) | wastewater metagenome | biome: urban; feature: artificial channel; material: waste water | place: USA: North Carolina | collected 2016-02-25 ... | reverse complement strand
ATGGGTCTTAGAATATTCTCCAATAATTGATGAGAAAGTAAGAAAACATTTAAAAACAACTAATGACTCTTGGAGAATGGATGAAACTTATATAAAAATCAAAGGTAAGAATGCATATTTGTATAGAGCTGTAGACTCAGATGGAAGTACTATTGATTTTTATGTTTCTGAGTTTAGAGATAAAACTGCTGCGAAGACTTTCTTTAAAAAAGCCTTAAATGCTAACCATAACAAGCAACCAAGAGTAATTACAACTGACCAATATGCAGCAACTGAATTTGCTATCTATGAGATGCAGACAGATAATGTTCTATCAAAAGAAACTGAACTCCGAAAAATAAAGTATCTGAACAATATTATAGAACAAGACCATAGGTTTATCAAGCGGAAAGTTAAGCCAATGCTCGGCTTTGGAAGTATTAAATCAGCTGAGAATACAATTTGTGGAATTGAAGTAATGCATATGATAAGAAAAGGACAGGTTGGAAAAATCCAATGTGTCCTTTCTGAGATTCAATTTATAAATGAGATTATGGGTGTAATCGCTTAAAATATAGAATCAATCTAATCTTAAATTACACAAAAAACATTTTTGCACCAGAACCCATCTTATCTGATACTTCTTTAGAATTTGAAGTTATATCTATAGCTTTGTTTTTAATTTGATTTATCATTTCTTTCAAATTAAAGATGAATATATTCAACTTTTCATTCATTTTTCCTAATTCATCATTATTTGAGGTATTTAGTACAACAGTTAAATCCCCAGAAGATAAATAATGCGATTCATCGGAAACTTCTTGTACGCTTTTAGTTATTCCTGAAACTACTATTAAACCCAGTGTTAATGTTAATATAGTAACTATTAAAAAAATAACAGACTCAATTATAAATACTTGAATAGAATTTTTTTTATGACTCTCTACCTTTTGAATCAAATCTAAAAGTAAATAATCTTCAATTTCTTTCATTATATTTATTTTTTCCGTAATTGTACTAAACCAATATTTAGGATTTATATTAAAATTTCCTATATCATAATTATCAATAGCTATTTTTCTCATTCGGTTAACTTCAACAATAGCATTTCCTTCTAATTTATTATTTACGTAATCCACATTTTCTTTTGAAGAATAAAATACGAACTCCTTCATAAATAATTCTTGCTCTGTCATAAGGGAACTAAAAATTAAGAACATTCCTGGATTAAATTTATTTGATGAAAATGCATTATTTAATGTAGCCCTTTCTATCCCAGTTCTTTCTTTAGAAAATAAAAACAAAAGATAAGCTTTTATAGAATTAAAAATTTCGTTATTTGGAGCTAAAAACGAAATAGGTTCAATAAGTTTAAGTGTCTCATCATTCATTTTATTATAAAATCCTACTGTTTCAGGAGCCGTAAGAGCAAATGAATCAACCATTGAACGAACTGAGCTCAAATTATTAAAAATATTAATAACTTTTTCACTACTAGCCTTTAAATCTGCACTATAATTTTCAAGAACTAAAGAATCCATACTACTCTTAAAAATTAGAAAAGCTTCATCACTTTTTTTTCTTTGAGACTTTAGTTCATCCCTATATAAAGTTCCATTACTTCCTAAAAAACCAGATGACATACCCCTTTCAATCTGAGTTTCATGAACTAAATTACTTGTATTTTTTATTATATAAACTAATTTACTTATTTTTGAAGCTTGGAAATAGTTGATATATAGGGTTTTCAACTCAGCAAAAACAAGAAATAATACGAATAATAAGGGAAATAGTAAAAGTGCTGTCAATTTTTTTTAATGCTTAAATTCATAATAAACCTCCAAGTTTTGTATTTAATAATATTTAAATTAAAAATTCTTATTTTGTGTTTTGTAATCAATGTTTCTTTTGTTTGAAGATAGAGAAACTTATTTTATTTGATTTTTATACATAGAAAGAGAAGTAAAAATTTTTAATGCACTTAAATCCTAATCTAACCACAAACTAACTTTATTTCTTCCACTATTTTTAGATTTATATAAAGCTTTATCTGCTTTTTCAATAATATCCCCTACAAATATATCTCTGGGGCTCATTTGGTATACACCTAAGCTTATGGTTATATGCCCTACATGATAAAAATGTTTTTCTTCTACTTTTTTTCTTATATTTTCAGCCAAAGTCAAAGCTCCATGAGCATCTGTATCTGGAAGAAGGCATACAAATTCTTCTCCACCCCAACGGGCAAATAAATCAGTCTTTCTTAAGTTTTTTGTTATCAAATTACATAATTCAACTAAGACTTCATCTCCAAGATTATGTCCATAACTATCATTGATTTTTTTGAAAAAATCAATATCAATCATAACAATACTAAAGGTTGACCCATATCTTTCTGCCCTATCAAATTCATAAGAAGCCATTTCCATAAATCTGACCCTATTAAATACCTTTGTAAGATAATCTGTTTGGGACAAGATTTTAAATTTATTTTTATCTGTAATATAAATATAACTACTTACTATTGATATAAGTACTATCAATGGTATCAGGAAAAATATTAAAAGGTATTTAGAAAAAATATCTTTATAATGATTTGTCTTTGATATACTCATCATATAAGCAACATGGTTATTGCCAATATTCTTAATTGATATAAATTGAGCTAAATAATATTCATTGTCTATTTTTTTAATAAAGCTAAAATTTTCATTATTTTTTAGTCTTTCATTAATATCAGTATCCTGAAAAAATTCTTTCAATTTTTTATTATTAAAAACTTTAGTATTTCTTAAAGAAACCTCTTTAACTTCTTTATCAAAATAATAATTTTGGAAAATTTCGATTTTTTCATAATTTCCCATCATATCGTCAAATACTATTTTTTCTACAATATTTCCATCCATCATAAAAAACACATCAAGTTCTTTGTATAAATCTGTTATTATTTCTATAAGAGTTGCCATAGAAATTGATACTTCTACAGAGCCTACGTAATTATTTTCATAAAATATGGGGTAAATAAATCTATAACCATTGTATATTTTTCCTTCTTCGAAGCCCTTAATAAACTTCTTTTCATCTCTTACAATTTTAATGCCCTCTCTAGCAGAAGTAAGATTATCTCCAAATTTTTTTGGGCTATGAAACCTAATAAAAGAATCCCCATTGGCTAAATGAAAATGAAGTTGTCTAAAATTATAACGAGTAATATTTCTATAATTATTTTTTAATATTTCATAGAGCTTTTTTCTTTCTATATTCTTTTCTTCTTCATTTCCAGAGTTAGCTCTATTCATAAGACTTAAAACTTCTTCTTTATTTACACTTTCTTCAAAAATATATTTTGAAAAAACTTCATAAGTAGCCAAAATTGAATTCATCTTTGAAGAAAAACTTTTTAATTCAGATTCAAGATATAGTTCTTGTTGTTTTTTGTTTTCTTTGTAAATTAATATTCCGATAAATATTCCCAAGATTATCAAAAATGTGGATATAATTCCAAACGTTCTATAGGGATGCTTAACGACTCTTTTATTTATATTCATAATATAGCCTCTCTCTTTATAAATTTACTCTGAATAGGCATCTTTAATAGCTATAATTTTTTCATAAGCTTCAAAAAAGGCATCTACTACCAGTGAATCAAATTGTTTCCCTCTTTGACTATCTAAATAATCCAAAATATCTTCCATAGGCCATGGTTTTTTGTAGACTCTTTCAGAGCTAAGAGCATCAAATACATCTGCAAGAGCCACTATTCTTCCTTCAATACTCAGCTCTGAGGACATAATCCCACGGGGATATCCTGTCCCATCATATTTTTCATGATGTTCTAAGGCAATCTTTGCAGCCAGTTGCAAAATATCTTTTTTTGAATCTTTTAATATCTCATAACCTACTTTGGCATGACTCTTTATAAGATTAAACTCTTCATCAGTTAATTTCCCCGGCTTCAATAAGATTTTATCTGGTATTGCAATTTTCCCTATATCATGCAATATTGATGCTATTTTTAAATTTTCTGCTTCCATCTCACTAAAACCCATTTGTAGACTAATTAGTCTCGAATAGTCTGCTACCTTATACACATGGCTTCCAGTTTCACTAGATCTGTTCTCTATAACTTCTCCAAGTTTAACTATTATTTCCTTATTAGTATCCTTATTTTCTTTAATCAGATTATCTATACTAATCATCATCTTATTAAAAGCTTTTGCCATTTGAGCAATTTCATCTTGCCCCTTATCGTACATTAGTATATCTAAATCCCCATCAGTAGCTCGTTTCATCAAATTTTTTAATCTATTAATAGGATTTGATATACTATAGGAAATAATAATTGCAAATATAAGTGATAAAATTAAAGTTATTATTCCTATTGCTATTATAAAGGTAAGAAGTATTTTTGAGTCTTTATAAATGTAAGTTAGTGGAATGAAAGAAATGATATTCCAACTGTACTCTTCCATACTATTTACAATAACTAAATAATAGCTATTATCAATTAAAACTATATCTTTATTTTTTAGCTTATTAATTTTACTTTTATTAATCATAGGTAAATTCTCAAAATATATATTACTTGCATAATCATTTGTGTTTTTTGAAATAACTAAACCATCATTATTTATAACAATAATCTTTGCCTTTTCTCCCATTCTTAAATCTTCCAAAGTATCCTTTATATAAGATTCTTTGAATGTAAGTAATATTGTTCCTATGTATTCACCAGTTTTATTATTAAGAACTTTTACTCCCATTGCTATTTGAGTATTCCCGTTTATATCTTTCAAGATTCTGTATTCTTTATAGTTATCTGAGTTTTTTAGCAAATTATTTAAATTAATTAATTGGTCTTTTTCATAATTAATTTGTCCTACACCTATGATTGAGTCGCCTATTACTAGATTTATACTAGTTATAGATGAAGACATACCCAGAGTAATGATTCTCATTTTTTCGGTAAAATCTCTAGAAATTTCATTTCTGTACTTAAAATTCTCTAATTTTTCCAATGAACCCTTTAATTGTGATATATTTTGTATACTTCCCCGTGTAGAAAGCTCTTCTATTATGCTTTCAAAGTACCTAAGTTCCTTTGTAAGTTTCTCATTTGTCTGAGCGACTAATTGTTCTGAATAAAATAGAGTCTTATTTTCAGAGTTTTTTTTCGATATATTATAAATAATGATACTTGTAAAAAACACTGGAAAGAGTATAAGTATAAAGAACGCAAGAGTTAATTTATTATGAATCTTATATTTTCTAAGATAATTCATGATTTTACCCCTTTCCAAATCTAATCATATAGAATTGCTCCTAAGTCTGGATTATTAACATTTGTAGAGTCATACCAAATATATTCTGTATAGATTTTTTTAGGAATAGGCTCTTTTTTATAACTTTTATATGCAGCCTCTACAGCTTTATAACCTATATCTATTGGATTTTGACTTATAGCCCCGAGCATTATCCCTTGAGAAATTGCAGTTTTTTGCTGTAATCCTGCATCAAATCCCACAATTACAATATTTTTTTCTCTCTTATTTTGAACTATACTATTAAGAGTTCCAATGGCTGAGCCTTCATTTGTAGCAAAAATTCCCTTAAGTTTTGGGTAGGTTTGAAGCAATTTAGTTACTAAATCACTAGTTAAATCATGTTCTCCAAGACCTAAAACTACTTCTACTATTCTAATATTTGGATATGACTCAATTATTTTTTCAGAAAAACCCTTTATTCTGTCTGAACCAGTTTCACTATTATTATCATGAGCAACTATGGCTATTTCTCCTTCAAAGTTAATAGCTTCAGCGATTTTTTCTGCTGCATAAGAGGCTGCTTCCTTGTTGTTAGTAGTCACAGAACTAATAGGAATATCGCTTTCTATTCCTGAGTCAAAGGTTATTATAGGAATATTCATATTGTTTATTTTTTCAACTATCGGCAAAATTTCTCTACTATCTGTTCCAGCAAGTATTATTGCTTTAGGATGTTTTCTAAGGGCATTCTCAAGCATATTTTTTTGCTGAGCAATAGCAAAATCCCCTTCGGGCCCTTCAAAAGTAATCTCTACATTGTAATCTTTAGCCGCCTCAAAGGCGCCCATTTTCACTGCTTGCCAAAATTGATGTTGCCAACCTTTAGAAATAATTGCAAAATATGGTTTTTCTTCGTCTATATTATTTTCTGATTCTTTATTTCCTGTAGTTTTTGAACAGGCAAAAAAAAGTATTAGCATTAAACTATAAATGTATTTTTTCATTCTATATACCTCCTAATTTTATCTAGCTAAAAATCTTTATATTTTTGTCCATAAAACATAATTGTGTATTCTCTATATTCTTTCTTGGTTCAGAAAAATAAAATCCCTGTGAATAATCTATATCAAGAGACTGAACTTTTCTAAAAACTTCTTCTGAGTACACAAATTCAGCAATAGTTTTAATTCCCATTTTTTTTGCAAAATCTACTATTAATTTTGCTATATGAGCTGAATTTTTATCTGTATGAATGGTTCTAATAATGCTTGCATCAATTTTGATATAATCAACATTTAGGTTTAGTATGTGGGTAAAATTTGAATATCCACTACCAAAGTCGTCAATAGCAATCTTACAATCAAATTCTTTTACTTTTTTTATAAAATTTTTCACTTCATCATAATTCTCTATACCTTCTGATTCCAAAAGCTCAAATACTATCTTTTTTGTCTTACCTTCTGGAAAGCTTTTCAGTTTACCCAAAAGTAATTTCATTGTAGATATATTTCTTATATCATCAATAGAAATATTAATTGAAATTTCATAATCAGAATTTTTTATTCTTTCAAAGGTTTCCAAAATTATAAGTTTTGTCAAATGGTTATAAAGACCATATTTTTTTGAAGAACTGATGAAATTATGAGGAGAAATGTATGTATCTTCTTCATTTTCTATTCTTATTAGAGCTTCATATTTTTCACAACACTGGGTTTTATTATTTATTATAGGCTGATAAAAGGCTGTTATTTTTTTATCTCTAACAGAAGTTATAAGCTTTGTTTTCCAATAATAATTATAATTATTCTCTACATTGTTAATCATATCTTTAGTATACAAAGCATATTGTAATTTTTTGTCCTTAGCATACTTTAAGGCAAAATTAGCATTATGCACTAATTCTTGTATAGTTGTTGAGTCATCTACTCTAGGATTAAAAATAGCAACTCCTATATTGATTGTAAGGAAAATTTCATGATTTTTTACCATAAAGGGTCTTTCACTAATAAGGTCAAAAATATAATTAGCAAAGGTATCAATTTCTAAATAATCTGCTTCTCCTTCATATGTGATAGCAAATTCATCTCCTCCTAAACGGTAACACTCAAAATGGTTATCAAGTAATCTTTGAGCAAAAAGCCTAAGAGCTTCATCACCAATTTTATTCCCAAATAAAGTATTAATCTCTCTAAAGTAGCAAATATTCACTACGCAAAGAGTTAGGCAATTTTTGAGCTTATTTTTATTTTTTTCAAAAAGTACAGTTTCTCTATTTAAGCCTGTAAGTGAATCTATCGTTACACTTTTGTTCAAGATAAAATTCTTTTCATTAAGTATATCTGCTATTTTTTCTATTTTATTTCTAGATTCCAAGAGATCCAAAGTAGTTTCCTTTAAACTTAAATTAATCTTATAACTTTTTATATAATTTCTTGCTACAAAATATGAAAACAAAGACAAGAAAAAAGGTGCACTATCAATAACAAAAAGAAGTTTATTATTATCGTGTATATAAATAATATTTTGTATATTAAAAATTAAATTTTTATTCCACAATTCATAAATTATAGATAATAAAGCAATAGAAAATCCTAAAACAAATAAAATATATTATCCTCCTAAAGGTCGTTCTTGGATGACTAATAGAGAGAGAATTCAAGAATGGATAAAAGAAACAAGAGTGTATTTTGGGTTAGATGGAAATGGAGCACCACAGTTGAAGCGCTATTTAAATGAAGTTCAGCAAGGTGTTGTTCCTACTTCTTATTGGAGTTATGAAGAATGTGGACATAATGATGAAGCTCGTAAAGAAATTAAAGATTTATTTGGACAGCCTCCTTTTAAATCACCCAAACCTTCTAGATTGATAAGGCAGATAGTGCTTATAGGTGCGAACAAACAATCTGTAATAATGGATTATTTTGCTGGCTCTGGTACAACAGGTCATGCGGTCATCAATCTCAACAGAGAAGACAACGGAAATCGCAAGTATATCCTCTGCGAAATGGCTGAATATTTCAATTCTGTAACCAAGCCTCGCATCGAAAAAGTAATCTATTCCGAGGATTGGAAGGATGGCAAGCCTGTTTCCCGTAAAGGCATTTCTCAATGCTTCAAGTACATCCGCCTGGAGCAATACGAGGATACATTGAATAACTTACAACCAAAGAACCAGCGACTCGACTTCGATAACGAGAATGGCAAGGGAGATTTCGAGGAAACCTATTTCCTCCGTTATATGCTCGATACAGAAACCAAGGGAGATCTCTTCAACCTGGAATGGTTTAAGAATCCGTTTGCCATGTCTATCAAGACAACCAAGGATAATGAGTTGGTAGATACCCATGTTGATATGGTGGAAACCTTCAACTACCTTATCGGTCTGAATGTAGAGACGCTCCGTTATCCTAAGGATGGCTACTGTGTGGTGGAAGGAACTACCCATATCGGCAATGAGCGAACTCTTGTGATTTGGAGAAACTGCAACAAGGTGAGCAACGAAGACTTGAATGAATTCTTCCGTAAGCAAGCCTACTGCACCACCGACTCGGAGTTCGATAAGATTTATGTAAATGGTGATAATACATTACCGAATATCAAGACGGATGAGGAGCATTGGAAAGTAGTACTCATTGAGGAAGAATTTAAGAAGAGAATGTTTGAATAGGTCTTATTATGGCTAAGAAAATACAGAAGAAAGGAAAACTGCAGCAGGCACTGGTCCTGTTTCATTATATCTTGCAGCTGTTTGGCTGTAAGGACTTGGAGGCTTTGTCTCGTGATCTCAAGGATCCTGCATACGAAGGATTGAATGATGACCATGAGTCAAAACTCTATCATGAGCTTTGTCATAAGCTCTATGCTACAGGTCCTTTGTCCATAGAACAGTTGTACTTTTACGACCAGCATATCGTGAAGTTTACTGATGAGATTAACGAGAAGCGAAGTGAACCTATCAAGTGGAAGTACTTCCAGTATCTATCCCTCTTGTTCACGGAAATCTATCTCGACCAGTATTTCAGTAATCCGCAGGCTCTTTGCGACAACCTGAATCGTTTTCTGCATGATGACTTCAATCATCGTGCAGAAACCTGGCACGAGTTGCCCGACTTTACGGTTGATGACTTGAATAAGTTGGCTTATTGGAATGCAACAGGTTCGGGCAAGACTCTGCTGATGCATGTCAACATCAAGCAATATCAGGAGTATGCCAGGATTCATCATGCCAAGAAACTCAACCGCATCATCGTATTGACTCCGAATGAAGGATTGAGCCGTCAGCATTATGAAGAGTTGAAGGCTTCTAATATGGATGTTGCTATGTTCAGCAAGCAAGGTGTTGGTGGTTTGTTTCAAGGCAAGGCTGTAGAAATCATCGACATCAATAAATTGGCAGATAAGGATGGAGATAAAACGGTAGCTGTTGAGGCTTTCGAGGGCAACAACCTGGTATTGGTAGATGAAGGTCACAAAGGTTCCAGTGGCGATGTCTGGATGGGGTATCGCCAGAAGTTGACCGAGGAAGGCTTCTCTTTTGAGTATTCCGCTACCTTTGGTCAAGCCATTTCTGCAAAGAGTAATGCCAAAGACCGGAAGGCGATGTTCGACCAATATGGTAAGGCAACACTTTTTGATTATTCCTATCGTTATTTCTATGCCGATGGATATGGCAAGGATTATCGTATCATGAATATGAACGACTGGAATGATGATGATCTGCTCAATATGTATCTCACGGCATATTTGCTATGTCTTTATGAACAGACTAAAATCTATCAGAGTGATGTGCGGATTCATAACAGGTTTCTGGTGGAGAAGCCTTTGGGAATATTTGTGGGAAGTAGCGTAAAGGCTGTGAGCAAGGAAAATAAGAATCAGGTATCGGATGTAACTCAGATACTCTTGTTCTTGCAGGATTTTATCCGGAATCGTACCGAATTTTCTGGTTATATCCGTCGCTTGCTCAGTTCGGAAGATGGATTGAAAACAAAGAATGGTTATTCTGTATTTGGCAACTCTTTCCTGGCGCTTAAAGGTGGTTATCTCGTAGAAGATGACAAACAGAAGTTTGCCGAGAACATCTACGATGCTATCCTGCGGGATCTTTTCCACTCCAATATCCATGGTGCCCAACTTCATATCGATCTTCAAAAAGGAGGTTTTGAGGAGATTGGATTGAGAGTAGGAAGTACTAAGGATTATTTCGGAGTCATCAATGTGGGAGATGGTAAGGAATTGCTGAAACTCTTGCAGGATAAAGGATTCCTTTGCGAAACGAAAGCATTCGGAACTTCCAGCCTCTTCAACAATATCAATTCTCAAGATTCAACTGTCAACATCCTGATTGGTTCCAAGAAGTTTACTGAGGGATGGAGCAGTTGGCGAGTTTCTGTGATGGGACTGATGAATGTGGGACGCAGCGAAGGTTCTGAGATTATTCAGCTCTTTGGTCGTGGCGTTCGTCTGAAGGGATACAGATATTCCCTGAAGCGAAGCAAGATGCTGGATGCCTGCTATCAGGACGAGATGATTCCAAAGAATTTGTCAACCATAGAGACTCTGAATATCTTTGGCGTGCGGGCTGATTATATGGAAGCCTTCAAGGCATATTTGGAGGATGAAGGTTTGCCAACCAATGAGATAGACTATGAGAAGATTGTCATCAAAACCATTAAGTCTGTTGATTTAGATGCTCTTCATCTCTCATTGCCGAAAGTCGTGGATGGCTATAACTTCAAGAAGTCTGCCGTGGTGGAACCTGCCGATGAAAGCCTGATGAAAAAGGTGAATGTAAAACTGGACAAATATCCAAAGGTGGATTTGCTGAGAAGCAAGAATGTTCAAACTGCTAATGCTGCAAGTCGCTATATAGGTGTTTTGGGACAGGAGCATCTGAATTGGATAGACTGGACGGAAGTGTTCTTTGCCTTGCAGGGTATGAAGGCAGAGCGAGGTTGGTATAATCTGGAATTGCGATTGGAAGACTTGAAGTATCTGATGGCAAATCCTTCCTGGTACGAATTGTCTATTCCGGAAGACCGTTTGAACTTTCATGATTTCGGAAAGAATGTGGAGTTGTGGCAGGATGTTACAATCAGTCTGCTTCGAGGCTATATGGATATGGCTTACAAGAAGGCCAAGTCGAAGGAAGAGCAAAAGCATCTGAAGGAGACACGCGTTACCTATTATAATATAGGTATGCCTGACGAATATGAAATAGAGGTTCGTAACGACCTGCTTAATGTGGTGGATCATTTGAAAACATTGCAGATGCAGGTGGAGGCCAATGAATTTGGTAAAGACTTAGTTCTTGATGCTCCTTATTTCAAGGCTTTGAATGTGGAGGAACATCTGTATAAGCCTTTGGTCTTCCTTGCAGAGAAAAATACCAATGGTAATCGTCCTTATGTAGATGTTGTAACTGGTGAGCCAACGTTGAAGGTGTCTCCTGTGGCATTAAACTTGGGAGAACAGAACTTTGTTACTTCCTTCCGTGAATATTGTAAGGGTCATCAAGACGATGTGCTGGCTGGTAAGCAGGTTTATCTGCTTCGCAATGAGAGCAAGAGGGGATTGGGTTTCTTTGAAGCAAACAACTTCTATCCTGATTTTATCTTATGGATATTGGATGGAGAGAAGCAATACATCACCTTCATCGACCCGAAAGGTATTCGCAATCTTAAAGGATTGGAGGATGATAAGATTCAACTCTTCAAGTATTTACAGACAGAAGTGGCTTCTCAGTTGGGCAACGCTCATCTGATGTTGAACAGTTTCATTATCAGCAATACGCCAATGGAGCAGGTTGAGTTTTGGTTGAAGAATCCATTTGAGAAAGGTGAATTCCAAAAGAATCATGTGCTGTTTAAGGATGATAAAGGCTATCTGGAAACGATGGTTGATATGATTTTGCAGTATATGTAGGAAAAAGTTTTTCTATTTTATTGCCACATCTGCCACGCAGATTGTAAGTAATTGATACACAGAAAGAAATGGGTG
>ERZ650305.834-NODE-834-length-12333-cov-6.093012_pt1 | contig 12333 bp, 11 predicted proteins | sample MGYA00376241_ERZ650305 | MGnify/ENA primary metagenome ERZ650305 (study PRJEB26733, sample SAMN07839276) | wastewater metagenome | biome: urban; feature: artificial channel; material: waste water | place: USA: North Carolina | collected 2016-02-25 ... | reverse complement strand
AGATAAGTCAAAATGATAGAGAAAAAGAGATTAAATTTTATGAATTATTTGTTCAAGTAGAGTATTTAAAACAGTTCGCAAAAGCTTATTATATATTAACCAAAAGTGGAGAGGTGAAATATTTTGAATTTAGTTTCAAGTAGTAAAATCAGAAAGATTTTTTTGTGTTCCAACATGAAAATATATGAAAATTTAAAGGTAGATATTATCTTATCACCTGAGTTTTATTGGGTTAGATTATTTGATATACCAGTAAAAAACATAGTTCAAGCAAAGGCTGTATTACCTAGTTTATTTGAGGATATTTTACTAAAAGTTGGAGAACTTTCTTATCAGGTAATAAAATTGGAAGAGGGCAAATATTTATGTTTTGCATATATAAATAAAAAAATATTTGAAGCTATAAAAAATTCAGGAATAAGCTTATCTTTAGTAAATGCAGTCTATTTTGCCCAAAATGAATGCAATGATTTTAGACAATTTAGTGTAGAAGATAAAAGTTTTTTATATACAAATGACAATATTTTGGTAAAAGTTCCAAATGAGATGTTAAGCCAAAAAGTGGAATTAAATGATTTTGTTGAAAATATAAATTTTTCTTCAAATAAAATAGATATAAAGTTGTATAACAATCTTTTAAGTCCAAAGCAAATCAAAATAGTTTTGATTATTTGCTCAATTATCTCTGTAGTGAATTTCTCAAAATATTTTATTTATAAAAGTGAAATATCAAATCAAGAAAAAAGGATTGAACAAATAAGAAGTTCAAATAATCTTCCAGTAAGTTCAATTCAAACTGATTCAATAATAAATTCAAATAAAAAAATTGCCCAAAAAGAGATAAATAAAAGGGAAGCATTATCATATATTTTATCAAATAATATTGATATAAAAACTATCTCTTTAGATAATGATGTATTAGAAATAAATGTTTTAAATATGGATAAGAAAAAAATTGAAGAGTATATTTCAAAAAAATATAAAATAGTTTCAAGTTCGGTTTCTGGTTTAAATCTGATTATAAAGGTACAACTATGAATAGATTAAACCCTTTATATATAATTTTATTGTTTGTGACTATTACTTTTTTATCTTTTTATGTAACTTCAAATGAAAAAAAATCTTATATTGAAAAGCTAGATGAGATAAAGGTTGTACAAACAAAAGCTTTTGAATTCAAAAGTTTAGCAAGTACTTGGACAAATGAAAAATATATAAACAATACTTTAGATGAGATTTTAAAAAGTCAAATTTTTGTAAATCAACAAATAACAAGAACAGCTACAAAAGAGGCTATAAAAATAAAAATCCAATCGTCAAACCAGCAAGTATTAGATACCTTTTTAAATAAAATTTTAAACAAACAGTTGATAATCAAAAAAATAGAGTTGGATTCAAATTTTATAGATTTAGAAGTAGGGATTAAATAATGAAGAAAATATTTAAACTTTTTTTATACATATTCGTTTTTTTAGCATTCTTTTTATATTTTTTACCTAAAGAGTCATTTTATAATCTTTTGGAAAAAGAGTTAGAAAAAAATCAAATAATAGTTTCAAATGAGATAAAAGATGACAAAGCTTTTTCACTTATTGTTTCAAATGCAGATATTTTTTATCAAGGAATAAATGGGGCTAAAATTGATGAAATGAGATTTGAAACATATTTATTTTATACAAATATCCGTTTAAAAAATATAAATATTTTAGAAAGTCTTAGTTCATTTGTACCAACACCAATTGATGAAGTTGTTATTAGTCATTCAATATTTAATTTTTATAAAATAAAAATCGAATCAAAAGGAATATTTGGGGAATTAATAGGTGATATAAATCTTTTTACAAAAGAGTTAAAACTTGAATTAAATGCTTCTGATAAAATGAAAACATCATACTCAAAACTTTTGAAAAATATGAAACTTGAAAATGAAAGGTATTTTTATGAATATAAATTTTAATACGCTATTTCAAAAGTTTTTACCTTATTTATATTTGATTTTATTAGCATTTTTAATCAATAGTATAATCTTTTTTATTCTTCCAAAAAATGGAGTTGATTTTGTAAAAGATGAATCATTGTCATTAAATTACACAAAATATGGTTTCTATTCAAATACAAAAACTAATGAAATAAAAAATGATTTTAAACAAACTATTCAAGACCTATCAAAATATAATTTAAAAGCTATTTATTATACAAATATTAATTCTGGATGGGTTGTTCTTGAGCAAAATACAGGAAGTGAAAGTTATATTTTGAGCTATGGAGAAAAAATTGATGGTTATTCTCTTTCAAAACTTTTTAAGAATTATATAATTTTTGAAAAGGATAAAAAAGAGTATAAGTTAGAGATAAAAGAGGAATACTCTAATCATGAAGAATCAAATAATAGTTCAAAACAAGAGATAATTATAAAAAATAATGGCGCAACAGTAAGTAGAGATTATCTAAATTCATATATTAAAGATATTGATAAAGTTTGGAAAAATATTGAAATAAGTGAGCTAAAAAATGGTGATAACCTTGATGGCTTTAAAATAAATAATATAAATAAAGATTCGGTTTTTGCAAAAATTGGTTTGAAAGAGGGAGATATTATAAAAATGGTTAATAATAGTGTTCTAAGTTCTTACGCAGATGCTTTGAAGGTTTATGGCAATATGGAAAATACAAGGTATATAAATATGCAAGTTTTAAGAAATAATGAAATAGTGGAGTTAAATTATGAGATTAATTAGTAAGATTTTGTTAGCAGGAATTTTCGCATTTCAATTAAATGCAGCAAATGATGAGATAAATATAAATTTTAAAGATTTGAAAGTTATGGATTTAATAAAAATTACTTCAAAAATCATTGATAAAAATATTTTAGTAAATGAAGAGATAAAAGGGAATGTAGATTTTATTTCTAATAAACCAGTGCATAAAGATGAATTAATCAAAATATTAGGTTTTGCCCTTGAAGATAAGGGTTATTCTTTGGTTCAAAGTAATGATATGCTAAGAATTGTTAAAACAACAGCTTCAAATAGTAATGTTCCTATTGTAAATAACAATGCCGCTGATAGTTTATATTGGATGGTAACAGAAGTTTTTACTGTAAAAGATGCTGATGTTGATTATGTGGCTTCAAAAATAAGACATCTTCTTTCAAAAGATGCAAAAATGGTAACTAATAAAGACTCAAATGCTTTGGTTATTACAGACTTTAAAGACAATATTACAACAGTAAAACAAGTTGTAACTATTATGACTAGTGGAGCAAATAAAGATACAGTTATTGTTGAGCTTAGAAATATAGATGCAGTTGAAGCAAAAAAGAATTTAGATGCGATTGCAAAATCAAAGTTTAATGATAAAATTGAAACTCAAAAAGTAACTGTTGTTGAAAATAGAGATAATAACTCTTTAGTAATAATTGGTGAAAAAGGAAATATAAATTATCTTGCTAGATACATAAAAAATGTAGATAATGATACTTCTTTAATAAAAAAAGATTCAAAAGTTTTTCCTCTTAGAAATGTGGAAGCAATAAATGTAATTAAAATACTTGATTCTGTTGTAGGTAAAAAAACTTATGCAGACCCAAATAGAAAACCTTTAGTTTCAGTTGATGAAGAATCAAATGCTATTGTTGTAATGGGACCTTCTGATGAGATTGAAGCGATTGGTACTTTGGTTGCTGAACTTGATAAAGAAAAAGGTCAAGTTTATGTACAAGCTAGAATTATTGAAGTTAATGACAAGTTGATTGATGAAATAGGGGTTAAATATGGAATATTTGGTGGAACTGCAGGAAGTAATGGACTAGCTACTTTCTCTTCAGGTTTAAATAGAGGAGGTAAAACTTTAATTACAGATGTAACAAATACAATAGGATTAAAAATTCCAAATATTGAATCTGGACTTGCTTTAGGAGCTTCATTAAATCTATTAAAGGAAAATCAAGCTTTAGATGTTGTTTCTGAACCATCTGTATTAGCTGTAAATAATAAAGAGAGTTCTATTTATGTGGGAGAAAAAATTTCTATTCAAACTTCAAGTTCTGTAACTGATGGTGGAACCTCAAGAACGAACTATCAAAGAGAAGATGTTGGACTTACACTTAAAGTAAAACCTAGAATTTCAAGTGAAGAGAAAGTTACTCTGGAAATAAGTACTCTCTTGGAAGGTATAAAAGAAACAAAAGATTCAACAAGTGGAAATCCAGATACACTTAAAAAAGAGATTAAAACAACTGCTATTTTAAATAATGGAGAGAGTGTAATAATTGGGGGATTAATAGAAAATAGAAATGAAACTACAAATCAAAAGGTTCCAGTATTAGGTGATATTCCAGTTATGGGAAGTCTATTTAGAAATGATTTAACAACTATGAGTAAAAAGAATTTAGTTGTTATTGTAACTCCATATATGATCCCAAAAGCGAAAGATATTACTTATGTTAGAAATCAATTAGCTGAACTAAAAGGAATGGAAGATAAATATTTACAAGACTCTTTAATAAGACTAAAAGAAGATGCTGTTAAGAAAAAAATAGATGCTAAAAAAAGAGAAGATAAATTAAAAGCGTTAGATAAAGAATTAAGTAAAGATGAAGATACCGCTCCTAAAAGTGTTTCGGAAACTTCAGGAAACTAAGATGAATATAAATGAAATTCATAATGTAAATCTTGTTCCATTTGATGAAATTGAGAATTACACAACAGCTTTAAAAAACTTTGTTTTATATACAAAAATAGATGAAACAGTTGTAATTGCTCTTTCAAAAGATTATATAAGTATCTCTTTGGATTATTTATCAAAAATTGAAGCTAGTTATGAAATAGTTTTTTTAGATGATATCTCTTTTGAAAAACTTTATAATAAATTTTTAGAGATAAAAACAGATAAAGAGATGAGTGCAATCCAACAAGAACAAGAGGATGCAACATTAAGTGATGAAGATTTTTCAGTTAGTGAGTTTTTAAAAGTAGGAAGTGATATTTTAACTTCTGAAGAATCAGCTCCTATTATAAAATTTGTAAATTCACTTTTTTATCAAGCAATAAAGAAAAAATCATCAGATATTCATATTGAAATGCATGAGTTCAAAGCAGAAGTGAGATATAGAGTTGATGGAGTTTTAACAAAACACATAGAACTTGATAAAAATATTATGTCTTTAGTTATTTCAAGAATTAAAGTTATTTCAAATCTTGATATTAGTGAAAAAAGAGTTCCCCAAGATGGACGAACACAAATAAAAGTTGCAGGGAAAACTTTGGATATTAGGGTTTCGATTCTTCCTACTTTTTATGGAGAAAGAGTTGTAATGAGAATCTTGATGCAAAGTGAAGATATTCTTAGTATCAAAGAGTTAGGGTTTCCTTCATATATAACCGATGAGTTGGAAAGTGTATTAGGAAACTCTTATGGAATGGTATTGGTAACTGGTCCCACAGGAAGCGGAAAATCAACAACTTTACACTCACTTTTACATCAAGTTGTAAGTGAGGAAAAAAATATAATCACCGTTGAAGATCCAGTTGAGTATAAATCAAATGAATTTTCACAAATACAAGTAAATACAAAAGTAGGATTAACTTTTGCAGCAGGGCTTAGATCAATTCTAAGACAAGACCCTGATATTATAATGGTTGGTGAAATAAGAGATAGTGAAACGGCATCGATTGCAGTTCAATCTGCACTTACAGGACATTTGCTTTTTTCTACGCTTCATACAAATAGAGCACCCGCTGCAATCACTAGGCTTATTGATATGGGAGTTGAAAAGTTTTTAATTTCATCTTCTCTTTTGGCTGTTCTTGCTCAAAGATTAGTGCGAAAACTTTGTGATGATTGTAAATGCCCCGATGATTCATTGGCTGCCCATAAGCTTTTTGGATTAGATTTAAACAAAACTATTTTTCAACCAGTTGGTTGTAAATCTTGTAATTTTACAGGATATAAAGGAAGAGTTGCTATTGGTGAACTATTTATCATAAATGATGAGATAAAAGAGTATCTAAAAAGTGATGTTGATGATAATACTTTGATGAAACTAGCTATTAAAAATGGAATGATAAGTTTAGATAAACAACTAAAAATGATGCTAGAATCGGGAGACACATCTGCCTCTGAAGTTATAAGAATAGGTATAAAATAGTGAAGAAAGCTTTTTCTTTGATGGAAGTAATAATCTCAATTGTAATACTAAGTGTTGTAATGGTTGCTTTACTTAAAATAAAAAGTGAAAATATCTCAATAGTTTCAAAAAGTGAACAAAAAATAAAATTAAATGAGTATATTCTTCTTGCAATAAATTTTGAAGATATAGAAAATAAAAATGAAGATATTTCTTTAGAAAAATATAAGTATGAAAATGATGACTTAAGAAAAGAATTAAAAGATATTAAAGTCTCAATAAAAGATGAAAAGATAAAATCAGAATCAATAAATACTGGTTTTAATAATATAAATATAACTACATTTTCAAGAACATTTAGTTTAGAAAATAGTGATATTAAGAAAAAACTTTATAGTTTCAAAATAGAATTATGAAAAAATCTTTTACCCTTTTAGAACTTTTAATTTCTATTACTCTATTTATGATAATAGTTGTTTTTTTATATAAAACACTAGACCAAACAAAACATTCAAATAAGCTTTTTTCAAATAAACAAGAAGTTTTAAAAGAATCAAACCATTTACATAATATCTTTTTGGAAGATATCGCTGAAACTTCAAAAGTTGATGTTATTTATGATAAAAATAAGAATGCGATAGTAAAAATAAATACCTATAATACTTATCATAATGCTTTTTTTAATAATGTTACATATTTGATAAACTCTTCTGAAGAGCTTATAAGAATAGAGAGTAAAGATAGGTTTCCTGAAAAAGATGCAAGAAAAGATGATTTTTATAATGATTCTTTTATCGATGTTTTATTAGAAGATGTTGAATATTTTGATGTTAAAAATAGTGAAAATAATTATGCTTTTGTAATAAAACAAAAAAATAAAGAAAGAGTTTTTTTTAATACTTATAAAATTAGGGACAATACTACAAAATAAATGTTATTAATTTGTAACTAAATTAAATCCGTAATTCATTTGTAATTCTTTGATAATACCATTCTGTCAAATCAGAGAAAAAGGCTTACAAATGAAAGAAACACTTACGAAAAATCATCCAATGTCGCCAAATGGTCAAGATTCTATTTCTAAAAATAATTCAAATAATTTATCTTTAGAAGAAATTATTGAAGCTAGAGTTTCAAGAAGAAATGTTATAAAAGGTAGTCTCGCAGTTGTTGCAGGAAGTTTTTTAGGTATGAACTTAACGGGCTGTGGTAATAGCAGTAGTAGTAATACAACTACAACGACTACTCCAACAGTATCTCCTGCTGCTTCAGATGTACTATTAGGGTTTAACCCTGTTAGTAAAAATTTAAATGATGTAGTTACTGTTCCAGATGGATACACAGCTCAAGTTTTATATAAATTAGGTGATCCAATAAACAATTTTACAGCAGATTATAAAAATGATGGAACAGATAGTTCATTTGATTTTAGAGCAGGAGATCATCATGATGGAATGTCTTATTTTGGATTAAATTCAGCAGGAACTACAAAAGATTTAACAAATTCTGATAGAGGAATTTTATGTATGAATCATGAGAATATAACTCAAATCTTTTTACATACTGTAGATGAAAAGAGTTCATATAGTGCAACAGCAAGAATATCTTCACAAATTGACAAAGAAGTTTCAGCTCATGGAGTTTCAGTTATTGAGATCAAAAAAGGGACTTCAGGATTTGCTTTAAATAAAAGTTCTTTATTTAATAGAAGAATAACTGCACAAACACCAATAGATATTTATGGAGCTGTTAAAGGACATGATTTAGTTAAAACTAAATATTCAACAATAGGTACAAAAACAAGAGGAACTTTAAATAACTGTGCAAATGGTTTAACTCCATGGGGAACATATCTTACTTGTGAAGAGAACTGGGCTGGATATTTTAAAAGACCTGCGAGTAACACATTAAGTGCAAAAGCACAATTAACACAAAATAGATATATGGGTTCTGGTTCTTCAAATGGTTCTTATGGTTGGGCTAATTCAACTACAAGTGATGATATTTATGATAGATGGAATGTTACACCAAGTGGTGCAAATGAAACAGAAGATTACAGAAATGCTGCAAACACTTTTGGATGGGTAGTTGAAATTGATCCATATAATCCAACTGCAACACCTAGAAAAAGAACAAATATGGGAAGATTTGGACATGAAGGTGCAATGCCAGGAATCGTAAAAAGCGGTAAACCAATAGTATATTATATGGGAGATGATTCTAAAAACGAGTATGTTTATAAATATGTTTCAACAGCTTCTTGGGATGCAAATGATGCAACTAGCGGTGGTTTAGATGTTGGAAGCAAATATTTAGATGATGGTAAACTTTATGTTGCAAAATTTAATGATGATGGTTCTGGACAATGGTTAGAATTATCAATGTCAAACAATACCGTTACATCATATTCAACATATACTTTTGCAGATTTAGGTGATATATTAGTAAATACAAGACATGCAGCAGATGCAGTTAGTGCTACACCTATGGATAGACCAGAGTGGACAGGAGTTCATCCATCAACAGGTGATATTTATATTACATTAACAAATAATGATAAAAGAGGTAAATCTCAAGCTCTTAGTGCTGCAAATCCAAGATTTTATACTGATACAAAAGGAACAAGTACAAATTCTGGAAATGTAAATGGACATATAATTAGAATGCAAGAAACAGGAAATGACTCAAGTGCAACTACATTTAATTGGGATATTTATCTATTTGGGGCACAAGCTGATGCAAGTGAAAATATCAATATTTCAAGATTAACAGATGATAATGATTTCTCAAGTCCTGATGGATTATTTTTCAGTCAAGCATCAAAAGGTTTAATGTGGTTACAAACAGATGATGGTGCATATACGGATGTTACTAACTGTATGATGTTAGCAGCACTTCCAGGAGCTTATAATGATGGTTCAGCTAAATCAGTTGTTAATACAGCAGTTCCTACAAATGCAAATGCAAATCAAACAATAAGTACTTTTGTAGGAAAAGATGCAACAACCACTAATATAAAAAGATTTTTAGTTGGACCAAAAGGTTGTGAAATTACAGGAATTACAGAGACTCCAGATGGGAAATGTTTATTTGTAAATATACAACATCCAGGAGAAAATACAACAGATTTAGCAACTACTGCTAATTTTGAAAGTCACTGGCCAGAAGCTGGAAGTGCAAGACCAAGATCAGCTACAATAGTAATCACAAAAAATAGTGGTGGAATTGTAGGTGCATAAGAAGTTAATTTATACATAAGAAATTTATATTTCTTATGTATTTATATTATTTAATAAAAACCATTAATTCGTCATTTAAAGTAAGTGAATACATAGTGTTTTTTGGATTACTTGTATTTAAAACTCTATTACAATCAGAACATAAAATTATGATATTTTCAAGATTATAACCACCACCTTTATTAATATCTTTTGCAAAAGTCGTAGTGGCTTCATCATAGGTTAGTTTTTGTCCACATCTATTACAACTACTATCATCTCTTCTTAGTGCAGCTTCTTTTCTTAGTGGCCAATCACTTGGAAATTTTGAGTTTGATACGGATTTTTCATAGTAGTTTAGCCAATATTTTTCTTTTGCAATTCCATCTTGAGTGTTTTTTTCGTATGGAGAATTGAAATATTGTGCAATAACGCTTTCTATAACAATTTTTTCTCTTTCTTCTAGAGTTTCATCTTTTTTCTTTTTATCAATTCTTGAATAATCAATTTTTATTTTTGGATGATTCTTTTTCATATGATTTTTTACATTTTTTAAGAAGAGTTCAAACTCATTATTAGTTTGATTATTTGGTTTTAATTTTTTAAAAACGATGATATAAATAAATAATCCAAAAACTATTAAAATAATTGGTATTATAAAATTTATATCAAACAAGTTTTTTCTTTAAATTATTTCTGGATTAATTTGATGTTTGTCCAAAGTTTTTTTAGCTTCTTGATGATTGCCAACCACTAATTTCTGAAGTTCATTTTTATGAATAATAGGAATTAAAATTTCTCTTCCACAAATTTTTTCAATTTGTTTTCTATTATAATCAAAAATATAAAAATCTTCATTTGTATCAACAACTAAAAAATCAGCATTATTATCAAAAGCATCAAGTAAAATAGTTGAAGCAACATAATATGTGATTAGTGGATTTTTATTAAATGTATTTTTTGCAAGATCTAGTTTCATTGAATCAAGTTTTAAAATATTTGCATCTAGTTTATTTAATAGATGTAAAGTCTCTTCTGAATTTTTAGAAGGATAATAAGCAATATTAAAACCTTTAAAATCATGTACGATTTCATAATTTTCTTCAAATGTACCAAAATCTAAAATAAGAGTTTTATTTAATCTAAAATTTTGATTCTCTAGGGGTTCATAAAAATTTAAACTATTTTGAATTTTATGAATTTTATCTTCAATAGTTTTATCAAAATTATAGATTCTTTTTTCTAAACTCGTGTGATATTGTGCACCAATTTCAACATTATCAAGGGCTAAAAGTATTAGATTTCCTGCTTCTGGATGTTTTTGAATTAAATCATAAGCTAAAATTAAAATAGCATCACCAATATAATCAGGGTTGTAATTTAGAGTATTTGAAGCATAAAAGTAAGGTTTTAATTTTAAATATTCATTTTTATCATCTTCATGCACTAAATCTTTCAGAATTTTAATTCTTTCAATGAAGTCACCTTCCTCGATTAATAAATCATTAGAGGCTCTTCTAATAGAAATAGGCTCAATAGTAAGTTCTTTTCCAAAATTTGTAACTACTTCTTCTAAAGTTATTGATGCTTTGGCAAAAACTCCATTTATTACTAAATCAAAATCTGTAGAGTTAGTAAATCCTAAAGGTTCATTTTTATTAATAGTATTTAAAATATCCAACATATTTAACTCATTTTCTATTTTTAAAAAATGTTTTGTATAGTATGGTAAATAATCAGAATTTTTATCAAATTTGAATAAAGAAATTTCTAGTTTCATTTTAAGCCTTTTTTATTATTCTTTAAATCTTTTTACATCTGCACCAATAAGTGATAGTTTTCCCTCAAGATTTTCATATCCTCTATCTAAATGGTAGATTCTATGGATATTTGTTTCTCCCACAGCAACAAGAGCAGCAAGTACAAGTGCAGAAGAAGCTCTTAAATCTGTAGCCATTACATCAGTACCATTTAGTGTCCCACTTTTTCCATTTATAGTTGCAGTATTTCCATTTAGGTGAATATCAGCACCAAGTCTTAAAAGTTCACTAACATGCATAAATCTATTTTCAAACAATCTTTCATCAATTGTACTTGTTCCATTCGCTTGAGTAGCTAGTGCCATAAATTGAGCTTGCATATCAGTTGGAAAACCTGGATATTCTGTTGTTATAATATTTACAGGTTTTATTTCACTTGTAGGCATAATCGTAACACTATTCTCATCTTGTAACACTTCAAAATTCATCTCTTCTAGTTTTGAAATAACAGCTTCTAAATGTAGAGGAATTACTTTCTCGATTTTTAGTTTTTGATTTCTAATAGCAGCCGCACACATATAAGTTCCAGCTTCAATTCTATCTGGGATTACATCAAAAGGTTTAATATCTATTAGTTCTTGACCAGTTCCTTCTATTACAATTTTTGAACTTCCAATTCCCTCTATTTTAACACCACTGTTTGCTAAAACTTCACATAGTTGAACAATTTCTGGCTCTTTTGCTGCATTTATAATTGTAGTTGTTCCATATGCAAGTGCAGCTGCCATAACTGTATTTTCAGTTCCACCAACTGTAACTTTATCAAACACTATTTTTGCACCTTTTAAACCATTTGGCGCAGTTGCTCTTATGTATCCATGTAAAATTTCAATTTTTGCACCCATTTGCTCAAGTGCTTTTAGATGTAAATCAACAGGTCTTTGACCAATTGCACAACCTCCTGGAAGTGAAACTTCACAGATTCCGAATCTTGCAAGAATTGGTCCTAAAACTAAAATTGAGGCTCTCATTGTTTTTACAATATCGTAAGTTGCAGTAGTATTGTTTATAGTTGATGTATTTATTTTTACTGTATTGTTATCTTTTTCAAAACTTCCACCAAGTTTTTTGATTAATTTTAAAAAGGTGTTAATATCAACCACATTTGGTAAATTTCCAATAGTTATTTCATTTTTTCCTAAAATAGTACAAGCAATTAAAGGTAGTG
>ERZ650305.823-NODE-823-length-12411-cov-7.785125_pt1 | contig 12411 bp, 10 predicted proteins | sample MGYA00376241_ERZ650305 | MGnify/ENA primary metagenome ERZ650305 (study PRJEB26733, sample SAMN07839276) | wastewater metagenome | biome: urban; feature: artificial channel; material: waste water | place: USA: North Carolina | collected 2016-02-25 ... | reverse complement strand
CTCTGTTTTTTCAGGCATGACTTCCTTCTGGGGTTCGGTCTGCTGACGGAACGCATCGACGAAAAGGGCGGTCAGTCCGGGATTGGGTTTATCCACAAGGAAGCGGGAGGCATTCTCCGGACAGACCTCAACGCTCTTTGCCCATTCCTTGAGGGGCTGGGGAATGCGCCCGTCAAAGTCTTTCTGCTGAATGGTGTTTGCGAGGACATACCGGACGCGCTCCGGAGAGAACTGCTCAAGGACGCTTTTCACGGCAGCATCCGCATCCAGCCGGTTGTCTCCGTAGTTAGAACTGATTGCCGCCTCAATCGCACGGCGGCATTCCACGTTTGCAGCGAGAGAAGCACGATATGACTCCAGCTCACCGGCTTCATAGGCGTAATTCGCCGTCTCGCGGTAAATGGGGACTTCCGGCTTTTCCTCCGGAACAGCTTCCTTTACGGGAGCTTCGACTTCCATCTCTGCGGACTGTGCTTTCTCTGCCAGCAGCACCTTGAGCTTGGCGTCAATGCCCTCGATCATCTCAGCCGCCGTCTTGCGGATGGTGTCCAGAGAGCTTTTCAGTTCCTTGGTTTCCTTGCCGGATGACCAACCGGCGATGTAACCGAAGGAGTAGTCCGAGGTTTCAATGCCGTACCGTTGGCAGACGGTGTAGGCAACGCTTTCCGCTTCAACCTCCTTGGTGTGCCGATCCTTCTTATCTTCTGGCGCGGCTTTCTCATCCGGCTTGACGGCGTGGAGCTTTGCGTGGGCGATCTCGTGAATGGCGGTTTTGACCGTCTGGATTTCGCTCATGCCCTCCTGAATGGCAATGCGGCTTTCAACCGGCGAGAAGAATCCCTTTGCACCGCCCGGAATGTCCTCAAAGGAAATAGGGACGGGAGATTCCTGCCTGAGCGCGTCGAAGAACGCCTCGTAGTTTTCGACGGTGCCTTTCAGCTCATCGACGATAATGTCCGGAAGCTCCTTGCCGTCCGTCTGGGAAACATCAAAGACACTTACCACCTTGAAGGCAGGACGCAGGACCTCAACCGTTTCCGTGACAGCCTTCCCATCTGCGCCGATCACCGGCTTCTGCGTCAAAGGATCAATCTTCTCACGCTCTTCCTGCGCCTTGTACGGCGCGGGTGCAAGAATCTTGATGCCCTTTTCGCCCTTCATGACCTGACGGTCAAAGTTGCGCTGCCACGAGGTATAACCGGCAACATAGGTTGCCTCCGGCTTCTGCATCGCAATGAGCAGCGTGTTGTTGAAGGAATAGTTGTAGAACTTGGACATCGTGCGGAGATATTCCTTGAACCGCTCGGATTCAAAAAGCTCCTTGATGCCCTGTTCCAGCTTGTCCGTGATTTCGCGGACTTGCTGTGCATTTTTGTTTTCAGCCATCTCAAACCTCCATTTCTTATTTGCTTTTGGGCGAAGAAAACCCCGTCTGGGATTTGCTCAGTAAACGAGCCTTTACCTCAGACGGGGTTTCTCTGCGCGTCATCCGACGATGGAAGATGTTATCCTCGTTCTCCCATTCAATCAGCCGGTCAAACATATCCGGGTGCTTTGTGACCATGTGCAGCAGCTCCGAGTCACTGGCGTTGGGACAGAACCAGCAGCCGTTTCTCCGGCAGTGAGTGTAGATTGGGGAAAGCAGCCCGTGTTCCTGACAGAGCTTGTAGGCGTCCGCCTCGGTCATACCGTATTTGGCAAGCAGACTGACCTTCGTTATTCCATCCAGACGAGCAAGGCGTTTTGGCTCATCCTCCGCGATGCCGACATAGCTCACAGTGTCCGGCGAGAGTGCGGCATTGTACTTGCGGACTGGCGGGATTTTGCAGTCACGATTGACTGCACACATACCAGCCCATGCAAAGCCGCGAACCTCGCCCTTGTGCGGTCCGCGGGTGATGACGTGATGGAACACGTCATCGTAGGTCTTGTCTGCATGGAGAATGGTGAACTTGATGCCCAGCTCCTTTTCGCAGAAGGGCTTGAGCCGGTCATAAATGAAGTCCCGGTGTTCCGGGACTTCGCCGCTTGTGTCCTTATCAAACATGACCTCGCTGAAAACTGCCTCGTCCAGCGGCTCATTGTGCTGTGCAGCCAGCAGGAGCGTCGCTACGCTGTCTTTGCCTCCGCTGCATGAAGCAACATACTTTGGGCGGGTCATCGATCAAACTCCATCTTGAAGCTGACGTATTTGCCGCCGCTGTCATCCAGACGGATCACTGCATCGTAGAGCTGAGGCTTCTTCGGCGTGTAAAGCCCGGTCACTCGGCACCAGCCCTTGTCCAGCAGCTCCTTTGCAATCTTCTTGGTCAGCTTCTTTTTCTTGCTGGAAAAGAACTTGTTGTCTTCCCACAGGCAGAAGGAGCATTCCTTGTTCGAGCAGTAGAAGTTGCCCTTGCCGACATAGACCGGAGAGCCGCAGCGGGGGCATTTGCCGATTTCCTCCTTGCCCGTGCCGAAACGCTGGGCTTCGGCATCGGAGAGAAACGGATAGGCTTTCACGAGATCGCCGGTCATCCGGACAATGCCGCTGAGGAAGGCGTCTGCATCCGCATTGCCGCGCTCAATCTCCATGAGCGTGTTTTCCCATTCCGCCGTCATTGCGGGAGATGTGATCTGTTCCGGCAGGACGCAGACGAGGTTGCAGCCGTCCTTTGTGGGAATGAGGGATTTGCCTTTGCGCTCTGCAAAGCCGGACTTCACCAGCTTTTCAATGATACCGGCGCGGGTCGCGGGAGTGCCGAGACCTTTCTTCTCGGTGTCATCGTCGAACTGATCGTTTCCGGCAGTCTCCATTGCAGACAGGAGCGTGTCTTCCGTGTACTGCTTCGGAGGCGTTGTGAAGTGTTCGGTGACGCTGGCGGACACACCATCCAGAACATCGCCCTCATGGACTTCGGGCAGGGACTTCATGGGATCGTCCTTTTCCTTCGTCTTGAGGGAGGACTTGAACAGCTCTTCGATGGCTTTCCAGCCGTTTTGAATGACGGTCTTGCCCTTGGTTTTGAACGCATAGCCCTCGCAGGAGAGCGTGATCTGCGTTTCTGCGTAGGTGTGCTTCTCGCCGGTCGCACACAGAAGGCGCATCCCGACAAGATTGAGGATTTTCTGCTCCGACTGAGGAAGCGCCGAAACATCCTGCTTTTCAAGCTGGACGGTCGGGAGAATGGCGTGGTGATCTGTGACCTTGCTGTTGTCGGTTACGCGGGCAATGTCCGGAGTAACCGAAACGCCGGAGAAAAGCGGAAGCTGGCGGCAGACGATAGAAATGACCTGACGGGCGGTGTCCTCCATATCGTCCGTGATGAACTGACTGTCCGTGCGCGGATAGGTCAGGAGCTTCTTTTCGTAGAGCGTCTGAACGAGATCGAGCGTCTGCTGGGCAGTGAAGCCGTAGTATCGGTTTGCCTCGCGCTGCAAGGTGGTCAGATCATAGAGCTTCGGAGGATTGACGGTTTTCGTCTCCCGCTTGAGAGAAGAAACGACGGCTTGCTTTTTCTCGCAAGCCGCCGCAATTCTTTTTGCTTCCTCTTCGGTTTTGACCTTTTCCAGATCGGCGGTCAGATCGCCCTTGCCGACGTGGACGTTGAAATACTTCTCCTTCTGGAACGTGGAGATTTTCCCGTCACGCTCCACCAGCATTGCAAGGGTCGGCGTCTGGACGCGCCCGACCACCAGCTTCTTGTGATAGAGCGTGGTGAAAAGGCGGGTGCCGTTGATACCGACAATCCAGTCTGCCTTCGAGCGGCTGAGTGCCGCTTCATAGAGGCGGTCATATTCCTTGCCGTCCCGGAGATGGTTGAAGCCTTCGCGGATGGCGGAGTCCTCCAACGAGCTGATCCACAGACGCTTGAAGGGCTTGGTGCATCCGGCTTTGTCGTAGACCAGCCGGAAGATCAGCTCACCCTCGCGTCCTGCATCGGTTGCGCAGACCAGCTCGGTGACGCGCTTGTCCTTCATGAGAGCGGACAGCACCTTGAACTGCTGTGCTTTGTCCTTCGTGACCTCAAACATCCAGCTTTCCGGAACAATGGGCAGATCGTCATACCGCCACTTGGCATACCGCTCATCGTAGGAGCTGGCGTCTGCCAGCTCCACCAGATGACCGAAGCACCACGAAACGATGTAATTGCCGCCCTCCATGTAGCCGTCCTTGCGGGACGTCGCGCCCAACACCTTTGCGATGGACTGGGCAACGCTGGGCTTTTCAGCAATGACTAAGATCAATCTTCATCACCATCCGTTTCAGCATCCTCCGCAATCTGCGGCTCTTCATCCTCGTTGATGTACGGCTCTTCCTCGTAGCCTTCATCATCAAAGAAGTCCATATCTTCATCCTTGGGCTTTCTGCCCTTGACGAACTTGATGTAGTAATAAGCTGCACCCGCAGCACCGGCAAGAACGAAGATGACGAGGATCATGCCGATGTTGGATTTCTTTTCGGGTTTAGGGGCGGGGGCATCGGTTTCTGCATCCTTATCCGGCTCAGGTGTAACGGGGGCTGTGCCGGTGCATTCGCTCATGTTATTCTTGCAGACCGGGCAGTCGGTGTTGACCTGACCGGCAGCACATTTTTCTTTGCAGTTACAGGTGGTCAGCGCAGCCGCAGTATCTTCATCCAGCAGCGCAAGCAGATCGCTTTCATCGACCATGTTCAGGAAGTACGTCTGGTACTGTTCCTCATCCTCGTTGATGGGCGCATCGTAGTCGATGACAATGAAGAAGGTGTTGCCGTTCTTCGTCTGGACAGTGATGAACTGCTTGTTGGTTGCCTTGTCATAGAGCAAGTCGCGGGTGTAGGCGTTGCCCTCATCGTCAATCGGCTCACCCTTCGGCTTTTCCGGCGTGGGAGTGACTGCGGGCTGCTGTTCGGGCTGAGTTGCCTCCGTGACGGGAAGGTTCTGCTCGGTATCATCGGCGTAGGCAAACGCCGTCACCGAGAAGCAGGACAGAACCATGACGCAGACCGCAAGGACGGTCAGAAAACGAAACTTCTTACGCATTGTCGATTACCTCCGTATTTTCAGCGGGCTTGGTGCCGCCCTTCATGGAAGACAGGAACGCCATGATCTGATCCTTGTCCATCACCATAGAGCGCACGGTATTGATGATTTCAAGGTTTTCCAGCTCTGTCTTCTTGTCGTACAGCTCCTTGAGCTGTCCTTCGATTTCGGACTTCTTCTTTTCAGCCTTCTCAATGTCGGAGAGGACTTTCTGATACTTGGGATTCATGCAAAACTCCTTTCTTTTAATAGGCGGGTCTTCCGAAGGCGTAGAAATGCTGCTGCCAGTAGGAAGAATTGATGGATGTGTACTGAATGGGGTCGCCGCAGTGGATCATGACCCCATCACCGACGTAAATGCCGACGTGGGACACACCGGGGGTGTCATACGTCCCGACGAAAAAGATGAGATCACCGGGCTGTGCATTCGCCTTTGAAACCGGCGTACAGACGTTGTAAAGCCCCTGTGCGCCCAGCCGCCCGGTATTCACAAGTCCGCTGTTTGTGAGAACGTAGCTGACGAAGCCGGAGCAGTCAAAGGACGTGTCGGGATTGGAGCCGCCCCACACATACGGATAGCCGAGATACTTTTCCGCCTCGGTGATCAGTGTCGCAAACTTCTCGTCGTTCAGGTATTCCGGGTTGACATCGTAGTCGGCGGGAGGATTTGTGATGTACTTGTCCACATAGGGAGAGTCACCGAACAGATCCTCGCGGTTGCCCAGCACCGACATATACGTTGCGTACATGGAAAGCTGTTCCTGAGACATGATGTAGACCGGGACATGGGAGAGATTGAAGTTTTCGAGCTTCACGTTGCAGATGTAGTAGTCATACGGGACGCGATAGGTTTCCGTGTGCGTGTTGCCGTCTGCGTCCGTCCATGTGTCGGTTTCCGTGCGGTATCTGGTTTCGACGATAACCTCTTCGGTGAGGATGTACTGCTTTTCAAACAGCATTTGGAGCGTACCCTGCACCTCATCCAGCGTGAACTCGCCCTCATGGAGAGCCGAGAGAATGGAGATCAGCACATAGGGGTCATGCTCAATATCGTCCAGATCGAAGTGGTATTCATCATAGTTGTGAGTGCTTTCGTAGGTGTCGAGATAGCTTTGCAGCTCTTGCTCCATCCGGCAATACTGCGCCTCCGCGCCGAGCATCGCGTCATCCTCGCTGAGATAAGAGGAAGCGATAACCGACGAGCCGGTAGAGGTGAGCATCGAACACGAGCTGATTCCGGCACCGAGCAAAACGAGAAGGGCAATTCCGACGCCGATCCAGATGAAGACCTTCTTGTTCTTCTCAAAGAACTCCTTGATCTTGTCGGACACCTTTTCACCGAGCTTCTTGCCGGTATTCTTTGTGGCAGTCCCGGCAGTCTGAGAACCGGCATTTCGAGCGGCGGCATATTCCTTCTTGATGTTCTGCTTCTGGTAGTGCTTGTTCATGTTCTGCTTCTTCATCTCAGGATGCTCCTGCTGATTTCTCTCATATTGGAGCTTCGCATCCGCAGCATCCGCCTTGTGTTCCAGCTTGGAGACCTTCTCATAAGGCTTGTTGACGCTGCTTTCCCGATGATGACGGAAATGCCTCGCAGCGGTCTCAGCGGCAATCTCTGTTTTATGCGCCGCCTCAACCGCCGAGTTTTCCTGCTCGACCTCATGGATTTTGCCGTGAATGCCGGAAGCGAGGGTGTCACCGACCTTGCGGACGGTTTTATCTGCCTCAAATTGCAGCTTGCCTTTGCCCTTGGGCTTTTTCAGCTCATCCTCAAAATGAAGGCGGGTTTTGCCCTTGCCGGTTTCCTCATCAAAGACACGCTCTTTCTTGAGAACCTTGTGCGTGGGCAGCTTCTCACGGGCGGCATCCAGACGCTCATGCGCCTTCTCGGACTTCCTTTCGAGCTTCTGCATCCGCTTCGTGGGCGGGACGGCATCGTCCGAGACCGGCTTTGCAGAGGCGGTTTCCGCCGCTTGAGTGAGAACGGCATCTGCATCCACTGCTTCAACCGCAGAGGTCTTGCGCAGCTTGTGCGTGACAACCGTTTCGGCAATCACCGTGCCGGTATGAGAAGAAACGCCGTGCTGCTCCAAAACAGGAGGCTTGAACGGCGTTTCCGAGGGCAGCGGTTCAGGTACATTCTGGGGTGGATTTTCTGCCCTTTTCTCTTCTGTGACGGACGTTTCCGAGGGCGGCTGTGTGTCGTTATCCTCGGCGTGTTCCGCCTGAAACTGACGCTGCTGACGGCGCATCTGCACCTTTTTCTGTTCCTCCGCAGAAGGAGCTTCGGAAGGCACGGCGGTTTCAACCGGCTTCACAAGCTCTGCATCTTCCAGCCTTCCCGAAACGCGCTGCTCGGTGCCAGCCGTCAGGTTTTCCTCAACCGCGCCCTCCCGCGTCATCCGCACGACTACCTTGTCGCGGGCTTTGAGTTCCGGTTCCTTGGACATCAGATTTCACCTCCAATCCGCTTGTAGGCAAGCTCGGTGTATTCAGGGTTCAGCTCTATGCCCACGAAATGACGCCCCATCTGTGAGGCAACCATGCCGGTTGTGCCGCTTCCCATGAACGGGTCAAGCACAATGCCGCCTTCGGGACAACCGGCGAGAAGACAGGTTTCAACCAGCTTCGGAGGGTAGGCGGCATAGTGACCGCCCTTGAAGGGGACGGTGTTGATCTTCCAGACATCGCGCTTATTGCGGAGCGGATTGATGTCTGCGTCCTTGATCTCGCCATGCTCACGGGGGCGGTTGATGGACTGCGGCTGAGGCTGACCGGGAACGGGCTTGCCGTATTTGTTGCCGCCCTTCATGCCGCGCTTGAGGCGTTCTGCCGTTGCAGGGGCAATCGGCTCGGAGATTGCCTTGTAGTCAAAGAAATACTTCTTGGACTTTGAGAACAGGAAAATATGCTCATAGCAGCGGGCGCAGCGGTCTTTGACGCTCTCCGGCATGGGGTTATCCTTCATCCAGATGATGTCGTTGCGCAGATACCAGCCGGTATCACGGAGGGCAAAAGCCAGCATCCACGGAATGCCGATCATGTCCTTCGGCTTGCAGCCCTCAACCTTGTTGTTGAGAGCCACAGCCTGACCGTTTCTGCCGTTGGGGTTCTTCGGGTCAATGAAATCTCCCTGATTGCCCTTTCCGGCGTAGGTGTCCGAGATGTTCAGCCAGAGCGTTCCATCCGGACGCAAAACGCGCCTGACTTCGGTAAACACTTCCGTCAGGCGCGAGATATATTCCTTCGGCGTTGTCTCTCTGCCGATCTGAGCCTCCATGCCGTAATCACGGAGCGCGTAATACGGAGGGGACGTCACACAGCAATGAACGCTGTCATCGGGCAGAGTTTTCAGGATTTCAAGGCAATCGCCGGTATGAATGATGTCAAGTTGTATGGTGGTGTACCTCCTGTTCTGTTGGATTTGTGTTTCCATTGAAATGTTGGCTGTAAAACCCGACAACATTTCAATGGGCATCAGTCGGAGTAATACTCGTCCGGCTCGTAGTCCTCATCTTCCATGAAGTCCTCGTCGAGATCGTCAATCTCGTCCGCCCAACGGTCGAAGATTTCCTCGGCTTCCTTCGCCGCCTCACGATAGAGGCTCAGGCGGTTCTTCTCAAAGGCGGCAAAGGCGGGGACGAACTTGCCGAACTCGCGGATTGCCTTCACATCCTGCGTGCGCATATCTGCGACGCACTGGATGATTTCGGACATCGTGAGCAGATCGTCGATCATCAGCTCATACTTGTCCTTGGGGATAGATACGGCTTCATCATCCGCCGCGTCAGCGAACGGGGTATTCTCGTCGCTGTTGCTGCTTTCGGGAACATCAACCTTGAAGTAGAAACCGATCATATCCACAGATACCTTGGTCATAATCTGACGTGCCTCCTTGACCTTTTCGTCGATGTCCTCCCTCACATGGAGGTAGGCGCGGTGATGCTTCTTGAGGTCGCTTTCCAGTCGGATCAGATCGGTCAGCTCCCACAGAGCCTTAAACAGCGCGGAGGTGTTCTCTCCGTATTCGATAGCGTCCGCGTAGGGAATGGTAATCATCTTGTTGTTCATATTCAAAAATCCTCCTTAGTTCTGTACGGTTTCTTCTAAGCGGGTGGTCATGATGCGGTAAAGCTGGGTGTCCTTCGGGAAATCGTCCTTGAAGGGAACGATGGTCGAGCCGTAGAAGATCAGCCCCTCACCGGCATTGGAATTGGTGATGTAGTTCTGCTGGCTGGGCGAGATGTTCAGCGCCTTCGAGAGAATCTGCCGGTCGCCGGATGCCTGATTCAGAAGGTAGACAAAATCCGAGTTTTCAAAGATGTTCTCCACCTCGCGGGACGCAAGAAGATCCTTGACGTTCTGCGTGATGCCGGTCGGGATGCCGCCCCATTTTCTGAAACGCTTCCAGATTTCCACGCTGTACGCGGCGGTCTGTTCCTCTTTCAGCAAAAGGTGGAACTCGTCCATGTAGTAGCGCGTTGCCTTGTGCTGGGCGCGGTTGATGGTAACTCTGTTCCACACCTGATCCTGCACAATCAGCATACCGAGCTTCTTGAGCTGCTTGCCGAGTTCGCGGATGTCATAGCAGACGAAGCGGTTGTTGACATCCACATTCGTTCTGTGATTGAAGACGTTCAGAGAGCCGTGAACATAGATTTCAAGGGCAGTTGCGATGCGCTGTGCCTCCGGCTCCTTCTGATTTCTCAGAATGTTGTAGAGGTCTTCGAGGATCGGCATTTTCTCCGGCTTGGGGTCTGCAAGAAACTCCTGATAGACCATGCGGACACTGCGGTCAATGATGGTCTTCTCAACCGGCTGCAAGCCGTCCTTGCCGCCGACAATCAGCTCACACATGGAGAGGATGAAGTCGGATTTCAGCGTCAGCGGGTTTTCCTCTTCGGAGTAGTTCGTGTTGATGTCCAGCGGATTGATGTAATCCGTGCTGACCGGCGAGATGCGGATGACCTGACCGCCGAGCTTCTGCACAAGGGGGAAATACTCGGCTTCGGGGTCGCAGACGATGATGTCATCCTCCGTGATGAGGAAGGCGTTCGTCATTTCGCGCTTGGCGGAGAAGGACTTACCGGAACCGGGCGTACCCAAGATCAGCCCGTTGGGGTTTTTGAGCTGCTTGCGGTCAACCATGATCATGTTGTTGGACAGCGCATTCAGCCCGTAGTAGAGAGCTTCGCCGCCCTGAAAAAGCTCCTGCGTGGTGAACGGCACGAAAACCGCCGTGCTGGAAGTGGTCAGTCCGCGTTCGATCTCCACCTGATTGACGCCGATAGGCAGAGAGGACATCAGCCCCTCTTCCTGCTGGAAGTCAAGACGCTTGAGCGCACAGTTATACTTTTGGGCAATGGCGGCGGTCTGGAACACCGCATTTTCGAGCTTCTGGCGGTTGGTTGCCGTGTTCATGATGAGGATGGTCACAAGGAACAGTCTCTCATTGCGGGTCTGGAGATCCTGCAACAGACGCTTTGCCTCACCGCCGAAGGTGGCGAGATCGGACGGGATGATGTCCATGTCGTAGCCGGAGCGGACAGCCTTTTTCTGCTCTTCAATCTTCATCTTGTCGAGGTCGGTGATCTTCATCTTGATGCTCTTGATTGCCTTCGCCTGGTCAATCGTCCGGATATGAAAATTGACCGTGATGTTGCTGTCCATCTCAAGGAAGTCGGCAAGCATACGGTCATTGAGTTCCGGCGCGAGGATTTGCAGGAAGCTCACCGCACCGATGGTTTTGCCCATCTTGAAGCACTTGCCTTCACGGAAGTCAAAGGAAGTGGGCGCGATGAAGTCCTTCGTGCTGAGTCCCGTCCGGGCAACCATGTCAAAGGAAAAGCGGAACGGCTCATTGGTGTCCATGTTGAACACATCATGAAGCACTTTCAGCCGCTCGTAGCCGGACAGCGGCTCGGTTCTCACACCGAGGGTTTTGAAGTTGTTGAGAATGTCGGTTTCAATGCGTTCGAGCTTCGGCTTTGCCGTGCGGAGGGAGTCCGCCTCAATGCCGAAGGTGATGTACTTCTTCTTGACCAGTCCGTTGTTGCCCTTGGTGAGCTGGCTTTGCAGCATACCGGAATACTCGGAGCGGATGTCGTTGAAGGCGTCCTCCTGTGCCGGAATGTTGATGCGCTTGCGGAACTCATTGAGGCTTGCCTTCTGATTGATGAAGGAGAGCTGGACGAAAATCGAGCTGTCGAAGTAGTTCAGAAAGTCGCACCAGTTCTCAAAGATGGCAGTTTTGTCCTCGTTCTGCGCAAGCTGGTAGTTGATGTCCTCAAAGGCGATGGACTTCGTGTAGAGGCGGCTGTTCACCTTGCAGATACCGTCGCGGCACATCTCCACATAGGGAATGGTCTGCTGGGCGGACTTGCGGACTTTCTTTGCCTTCCTGTCCTTTTTCTTCTGCATGACGATCCGCTTCTTTTCCTGAGCGGAAAGGGCATCGCCGTAAACGACGCCGTTCTTGACGGTCATCTTAGGCTTTGCCTTTGCTGTGCTGTTGTTCAAGCTGCAATTCCTCCTGTTCTTTGATTTTCTGCTGAATTTCAGCGTAGAGATTGTTTGTGCGATAGGGACGCACCTTGTCCCGGATGAACATGGACTGTACGATGTGGTACAGATACTTTTCGGCGGGCTGACCGTCCTTCTCGTAAAGCGCGAAGAAGATGAACGGGAGCATGATGACCACCATCAGCATTGCCGCCGTAGACAAGTCGAGATGCGCCTTCGCCAGAAAGAAGATCGGGACGCCGACCGCCGCAGCGATGGAAAAACAAATGAGCTGCCGCTTGGTCAGGTTGAACATGACCTTCGTTTTGACGCGGTTAAGATCCTTCGGGACCGGAACAAATGCCATTGACTGTTTCCTCCTTTCTAAGCTGCTTTTCATAGCGCAGCTTCATTTGTGCGGGATATTGATCCTCCTTCGGTTGACGCTTGCCCGTCCAGCGAAGCCCACCCGCTTTGCCTTGACAAATCCAGCCGGAAGCCCGAAGGCTTGCACCGTTTTCGCTTTCCAGCGTGTAGGTGATGATGCGCTTATAGCCCATAGCCGCAGCAGCTCTTGCCGCCGCGCCGTAGAGAAAGCTGCAAGCGTTCTTCGCCCCGTTGGTGCATAGCCTTGTGACCTCCAATGTGAAGCCGTCATCCAGATACCGGCTGACGGGACGCCCGGCGATGATTACACCGACCAGCTCACCGTCTGCTTCACAGCCGATGGAAAACTTGTGACCGGCAACCGGCTTGTGATGCCGGTGATGCTGCCGGACATACTCGTTGGCGTCTCGAAGAGAGATGGGTCTTAGCCGCAGCATGGTGTTTCCTCCATAGGAAGATGAGCCGTGCATTCGACCTCGTTGCCCCAAACGTCCCAGCCTTCGGGAGACTGACGGGCAAA